>Ga0156394_1036_pt1 | contig 19676 bp, 16 predicted proteins | sample RifOxyA3_FD_108038 | JGI IMG/M metagenome (GOLD analysis project Ga0156394, IMG submission 108038) | Lentisphaerae bacterium RIFOXYA12_FULL_48_11 | reverse complement strand
ATCCTTATGCCTATTTGTACCACACATATAATGGCGTGTTTGTCTTCGACGTTTCAGATCCCGGGAATCCGAGGGAACTTGCGCAGATCAGAGTTCCCCTTAATCCCGGGGATAGGGGGTTCCGTGAACTTGACATGAAGTCAAAAAATGGTCTCCGGATGCCTGTTCTTCCGTTCGACCCGAAGAAGAAAATGTACAGTCCGGTATGCGGTCTGGTGGCAACAGACGGCTACATGTATTTCACGGGTCTGTTTTCTGATCTGCACGTGTTTCATGATGAGAAAATTGTCAAGGTAGAGACAGGAAAAGAAACGCAGGCGGCGGTTGACAGAAAAAAGGCAGAGCTGAAAGCCGAAGGCGATTTCCACAAACCTGATTTTGAGGCAATGCAGAGCAAGGTGCATCCCCTGACAGATGGAAACAAAAAATCCACAAACATCAAACATTACAGCTGCGGCGGACAGGTTTATGCCGCGGTGGAAAAAGACGGGCTTGTATATGCAGCATGCGGAAAAGCCGGGATCCATGTTCTCGATGATAATCTTGATATAAAGGCAAAACATTCAACCAGGGGCTTTGCGATGGATGTGCAGATTGTCGGGAACAGACTGTATACCGCTGAAGGTTCCGGCGGGCTGGGATGTTATCTTTTAGACCGGGAGAAAGTATTTGAGATCGGGACATATGCTTCAAAATTCCCGATAAGGCAGATTCGGATTTCACCGGATCAGCGGTATGGTGTGATTCATGTCGGCGGAAGTAGTTATGAGATCATAGATATTTCCGATGCCGGAAATATGCGCCTGATTAGGACAGAGCGTGGCTGGGGAGGCCTTGTTTATTATCGTCAGATGTGCAACGGATTTATTGCCGGCAAATATATCTGCGGGACCTGGTGTGGCGGGCGGACATTCATGCTGGATTTAAGCGGAAATGAGCCGAAATCACTGCCTGATATCATGGGAATACTGCCGGACATGGAGGCAGGCGGGTACTGTTCGTGTGAAGAATATGCACTCCTTACCAGGGAGGGCGGATACTCATTTTTCAAGCCCGGCTTCGAAGGCAAATATGAAGATCTGCCGGTATACAGGATTGATGACGGGCCTGCTTTTTACGGGAAGCCGGCATGTCGCGGAAAGGTTCTTGCCGTGTGCAATAGAATCAGCGGAGAGATTGCTCTTGTTGATATATCTGATCTGACCAGACCGAAACTTATATATCAGCTCCAGATCAGCGGGTCTCCTGATTGTGCATTTATCGGAAATAAATCCGTCCTGATTCCTGCCGGATATCAGGGTCTGTTCAGTTTTGACCTTTAGCCGGCAAGCTTTCCGAACCGGTTGGCGATTGCAAGTGCCGGGTCAAGCGGGACCTGTGCACGTTTGACATTCTTCGTGATCTTAATAACCGGTGTTTTGCGAAGCGATTTCTTTTCAAATTGCGGAAGCCATTTTCTCTGGGCTTCAAGCATTTCGTCGACCATATCGCGGATTTCCTTAAGGGTAAGAACGGAAGATGTTAACGGATCCAAGGCTACAGCCTGCATTAACATTTCCGGATCGCCGGTAAGTGCTGCCTGGACGGCCAGTCCCTGAAGATTGACATTTGTCATGTTAAGTGCCGCAAGCTGTGGCGGTAAATCACCAATGACAACAGGATGTATGCCAAGGCGATCGACATAACATGGGACCTCCACACAACTGCCGCTGGGAAGATTTGTTATATAAGCATCGTTGCGTACATTACCATTCAACCGGAATGGAACGCCCGTTTCATGGGCCTCCAGAATGTGGGAGGCATATTCAGCGCTGCGAGGCTGAAGTGCCGTTGTCTCGATTGAAAGAGGATCTATCCTGGCAAACTTTTTTGCAAGATCTCGACAGTATTTATAATAGGCGCCGGTCTCCCCGCCAAAAGACGGTTCATCGCAGTATAAGTCCAGAGCTTTTTTGTTCTTTCGAAAATATGGAAGATATTCCGACAAATGTCCGGTACTTTCCGTCATGAAATAACCGAAGTGACGCATGACTTCAGCGCGGACTTTTTCGTTTGCATAATATTCAGGTTTCTCAAAGTTTCTGCGGAGTATTGGATAAAGATCCCTTCCGTGCTTTTCCAGTTTTAAAAACCACGCCATGTGGTTGATGCCAGCTGCCGTAAAATCAATCTCGTGCTTCTTGCATCCGGTATATGATGCAATCAAATCCATGGTTGTCTGAACACCATGGCAGAGGCCGACAAACTGCAGGTTTTTCACTGTACCCAGAGCCCAGCAGCAGATGGCCATGGGATTGGCGTAATTTAAGAGCAGGGCGTTCGGACAGAGCTCCTGCATATCCCTTGCAATATCCATCAATGCCCAGATATGACGAGCCGCCCTGAATACCCCTCCGGGTCCAACCGTGTCGGCAATACATTCATCGACACCGTATTTCATGGGAATCTCATAATCAATTTTGAAAGCATCCACGCCGCCTACCTGAATCATAACCAGAACATAATCGGCATCTTTGAGTGCTTTTCTTCGGTCCGTGGTTTTTGTAACCGTTGCTTTAATATTGTTATCTTTTATCATTCGCTGAACAAAATCATGCATCTTGTCCAGCCGTTTATGCGTTAATGCCATCAGGCAGTACTCGCTCCCGGCGAGTGCCGGCGTAGATAGAAAATCATTCATAAGGGTCTTGCAGAAAATCAAACTCCCCGCGCCTATTATTGCAACCTTTGCCATATCGAACCTCCTTTGTTTTATTTTTTCTGTGGGATGTTTAACACTTCCTCGGCCTTGTGCAGAAGATTTCTGGACATATCTGTCCGAACAACATCGGGAGATTTGCCGACCTTGAGCATTGCTGTTGCTGCAGCAGTTTTCATTGAGGGATCGGATAAAAACGTTTCCAGTGTTGTAAGGGCACCAATGGTATTTATTTTACCAAGGCATGAAATAACAAGCATCTTTTCTTCGACACGATCCGTTGTGCTCATGATTTCTTTACATATTTTGATTTTCCTGTCTGCAGGCATAGTTGTGTTTTCATCAACAAGTTTCATACAGCCGCGGAGCAGCAAAATCCGATGTGTCAGGTTTGATGTGCTGCTTGCATAAGCCAGCTGGTCCGTTACGGCGTCCAAGTCCTGTAGCGATGCAAGGCTTCTGGCGGCAGCGTCCTGTATATCCTTATTACTGTTCTTTATTCCGTCACGCAGAACATTCAGGACTGCGGGTCCGGACAGACAACCGCAGACCCTCAGTAATGCGCATTTGTTCGAAAGATCCGCCTCCTCCTTGAAGGCTGTGACAACCTGTGCCGCGCTCTGCTCTTTATTCTTGCTGCGGGTCCATGCAGACACAAGTGCCTTTTCTATCTCCTTTCGCTTGTGTTCATCCTTTACCCGGAACAGGAGTTCAATAAGCTCTTTGATGAACGTTTCGTTTACCAGTATGGATAGGGACTGTATGGACATGGTTCCAACAGTCTCATCTTCGGTCATCTTCAGGAGGAATGGAACGACAGAAGCATCATTTCTCAAGCCCAGTATGCGTATAATTTCAAGTTTTGCCGGGCCTTCAACTTTTAGAAAGTTATCTGCTATTGCCTGTGAAGTATTTCTCCCGCGAAGCCGGATCAACCCTTCCCTGGCTGCTTCCTGTTCTGCATTTATTGGGCTGGCAAGCGGTATCAGTAGAACAGGAACAACGGATTCATTACCCATTTTACCAAGTGCCTTTAACGATGCTACCCGTACAGCAGGATTCCGGCTTTCAGCTACCGAAAGAAGCGCCGTAAGAATTGATAGATCATCGTGCTGTGCCAGGACATCAATAAATCTGCTCTGGATATAGGCCGGGAGTTCCGGCAGGAGTTCTGAGAATGTTTTTGCTGCTGATTTTCCCTTGAACTCACCTGCCATCTGAAGACTGGCCACAAGGCATGACTCATCACGGCCTGTTAGTCCTTTCTTGATCAGCTTAAGGGCTTTCTTTTCATCAGAAGCCATTATTAATCCGCGATAAGCAGCAACCCTGAATTGTTGCGGTGTTTTCGAGGCATATATTTTCGAGTATATTTTATGGGTTGCTTTTTTATCACCGGATACTGCCAGTTCTGTTGCACATTTCAGCAAGGCATCGAATAGTGTTGCCTGCAGAACAGGCGATGAACCCGTTTTTACTGTGTTCAACGCTGCAATTGACTCCGGCCCGGCGATGTTTCCAAGTGCAGTTATGCTTGCCATCACGATCTGCATATCTGAATCAGACAGGAATTTTGCCAGCAACGCAACAGCTTCACGGTCACGGCGCATTCCCAATGTGTTTATGATCCCGACTTTCACCAGTCCTGATGTTTTGTCGAGCGCCCCTCGCAGGGCTGAACCGGCTTCCGGACAAGGTATAGCTTCGAGTGCATGACAGGAGGCATGTGAAAGCCTTTCTTCGCCGAGTAAAGACGCAAGAACCGGTACCGCGCTGGTGGTTCCGACTGCCCTCAACCGCAGACATGCATTGCATTTCTGCACCACGTCTGCCTGTGACTGTAAAACGGATATAAGATCCTGTTCTTCATCAGCAGGAGTATTAAGAACTGCAAACATCATCAAGAAAGGAATTAAAAAGAAGTTCAAATCTTTTATTTTCATTTGATGCATTTCCTTTCAAGAATGCCACTGGGGACGCGGTGTATAAGAAAGAAGACGATTTGCCTGTTGATCCCCCAGGAATTCATTTTTCAGAGGATCCCATGTCAGGGTCCGCTTCAGGGCCATGGCAATTCCACCTGTCAGAATTGTACTTATGGTTCTAAAGGCGGTCCCGGGTTCACACATTGTTGGTTGTCGTGTACGGATGCATTCCAGGAAATTCCCGGAATGACTGTTTGTATAATAAACACGAGTGTCGTCAGGCTGGATAGGTTCATTAAGAATATCTGCTGGATGGGAAACAATATTACTTCGATCAACAGAAATCCGTCCTTTTGTCCCGACAAAGCAGGCGCCTCCCTCTCCGCCCACACGTTCTCCAGGATAGGCGGTGGAGTGGAGTACAACACCATTGGAGAAATGATAATGAACATTACCATCTCTTGGCCGCCCGATGGCGCCAGCCGGATACGTTGTGTCTTCGGGTAATCGTGATGCAGCACCCTCATATTGTATTTCCACAGGTGCAGACGAATCGGGATTAATGGTCCACATGATAATATCGTAATGGTGAGGGCTCCAGTTAATGTCGCCGACAAAGAAACCCGGCAGGGTATGGCCGGCCGAACCTTCAAAAGGACGCCAGGGTAACGGGCCTAGCCAGAGATCCCAATCGAAACCATCCGGTACAGGTTTTGACTGGTCCGAAGTCCACGTGCCGGGAACAAATGCGCCGGGCTGTCTGAAGGCATACACTTCCCTGAGCTGACCTATGCGTCCGTTACGCACAAGTTCACAGGCCATACGGAACTTGCCACCGTATTCGGAACGTTGTTGAGTACCGGCCTGGTAAATACGTCCGAAACGTTTGAATGTTTCCACGACATTGCGGCCTTCCTGCACTGTGATGGCAATAGGTTTTTCGCAATAAACATCTTTGCCGGCTTTCGCCGCCATAATGGACATTGGTGCGGCCCAGTGATAAGGAAGAGCAAGGAGAACGGCATCAATGTCCGGCCTGGCCAGTACTTCGCGAAAATCATTGTAAGCCTGAACCCCGTTATAAGCTGCCTGTGCGTATTTCTCCGCATAAATCTGGTTGCAACGCTGATGTGCACGGTCGCGTCTTTCTTTGCGCACATCACAAACGGCCAGCACCTGGACATCCTCGCGGGCCATGTAACCGCCGGATACATAAGTCCAAGCACCACCCAGAAGGTGTCCAGTTCCCTGTCCTCCCAGCCCGATGAAACCCATCGTTGTGCGTTCGCTTGCAGGAAGCTGCCCATTCGAGCCAAGTGCGGCAGATGTAATAATATTCGGAAGGGACAATACTGATGGAATCCCAATGGCTAATTTACGGAGAAATTTTCTTCTGGTAATGGAATTCTTTTTATTCATAAGCCCTCCCCTGGTGAGCCGCTGACCTTGACTATTTTCTGAATGATATTACTTATGGCAAGCATGGTCTTGTAATTGATGGCCATTTTTTGTAAAAAAACGACATTATTGTTTGTGGAACGCGGGGACGCTATGAACGCAAAACAGATTCAACGCAATTTTATCAGGCAAGTAAGCAATTTTGACCGATTCAGACGCCTGATGGAACACCTTCCCGATGTTTACTTCTTTGTGAAGAACCGGAAAAGCCAACTCATGATGGGAAACAAGCTCTTCCTTGTGAAATGCGGCTTAAAAAACGAAATGGATATAGTCGGGAAAACAGATTACGAACTTTTCCCGGAAGATCGGGTTGAAAATTACCTTAAAGATGACCGTTATGTCATGGAGACGGGTAATGAAATAGTAAACCGGGTTGAGCTGGCTCCCGACCGCGATGGTTCGTTCAATTGGTTTATTACCACCAAAATACCTCTCTATTCAGAAAAGGGTAGAATTGTCGGACTGGCAGCCATTGCGAGGGATGGACAAAAAACGAAAACAGTCTTCCTGCCGTATTTTGAAATCACCAAGGCAGTCCAATATATCAAAGAACATTATGAACAACCCGTGGAAATAAAAACACTGGCTTCGCTTGTTAATCTTTCAGTCAGACAATTCGAACGAAAGTTTCATCTGGTTTTCAAAACATCACCCGCTACTTATATTGCAAAGGTTCGTGTCGAAGCAGCCTGCGAAAGGCTTAGGAATTCCAGTGAAAAGATCGCGGCAATTGCCCAGGATGTCGGATTCTATGACCAGAGTCACATGGTAAAGACTTTTGTAAAAATTATGGGGGTCTCTCCAACGGCGTATAGGAATAAATATCCCTGACAACGATATTTGTTCTGCCACAAGTGACAGAAGATAGCCTGTATCTACAAACTTTGCTTGAACTGACCATTGTTGACTTTCCTAGGAAATATGATAGAACGCTCAGCTTTTGAATCTGTTTATTCAATGATCAAACAGGAGAGCGGAATACAATGAAGAAGATGAATTCATATAAAATAGCACTTATAGGCGGAGACGGTACCGGGCCAGAAGTGGCACGCGAAGGTGTCAAGGTCCTCAATGCTGCAGCGTCAAAATTTGGTTTTAAACTGGATTTCACAGATTACGACTTTGGCGGAGCACGTTATCTCAAAACGGGCGAAACGCTCCCGGATTCAGCAATCGAAGAAGTAAGGAAACACGACAGCATATACCTTGGTGCGATTGGTCACCCGGATGTAAAGCCCGGAATACTGGAGTGCGGTATCCTTCTCAAAATGCGTTTTGCGCTGGATCAGTATATCAACCTGCGTCCAGTCAAACTGTACCCTGGTGTTGAAACACCCTTAAAGGACAAGGGCCCGCAAGACATCGATTTTGTCGTTATCCGCGAGAATACCGGCGGAATCTATACAGGTATAGGCGGCGTTGTCCAGAAAGGGACACAAAATGAAATAGCCACCCAGGTTATGGTATATGGCCGGCCAGTGGTGGACCGCTGCATGAAATATGCCTATGAATTCACAAGGAAACGTAACAGCAAAAAGAAGATGCTTACCCTGGTTCACAAATGCAACGTACTGACTCACTGCGGAGACCTCTGGGTTCGTTCGCACAAGGAAATGGGCGACAGGGACTATCCTGACGTAAAGCAGGATTATAACCACGTTGATGCCTGCACAATGTGGTTCGTGAAGCAGCCGGAATGGTATGATGTCATAGTTACGGAAAACCTGTTCGGCGACATAATAACTGATCTGGCGGCAATTATACAGGGCGGTCTTGGAATAGCGGCTGGTGGGAATATCAACCCGGAAGGCGTATCAATGTTTGAGCCTATGGGTGGGAGCGCGCCAAAATATACGGGTAAAAATGTTATCAATCCATTGGCGGCAATATGCGCTGGCGGAATGATGCTGGATACTCTTGGCGAAGATAAGGCGGCAAAGGCTATCGACAAAACGGTTACTGATATACTGGCGTCAGGTAAAATTAAGAGTCTGGCTGCGGGCAGAATGGGTTATTCGACAACGCAGATTGGCGATATGATTGCTGCGGCGTTGTAAGTTGTAAAGTCCGGAAAGCAGCATAGGAGCAAGCAAATGAGTAAGTCGTATACGGTTGGAATTGCGGGGGCGACAGGTGCCGTGGGAATTGAAATGATAGAAACGCTGGAGAAGAGAAACTTCCCGGTGAAGAATCTGCGCCTTTTTGCTTCTGAAAGGTCTGTAGGAAAGAAACTGCCTTTTCGGGGGCAGCAGATAACCGTTGAACTTCTTAAAGCGGGTGCTTTCAAGGGGATAGATTTTGCCCTCTTCAGTGCCGGAGCTTCGAGATCCAGGGAATTTGCTCATGATGCGGCAAAAGACGGGGCAATCGTTATTGATAATTCTTCCGCGTTCAGGATGGATGAAAATGTGCCGCTTGTGGTTCCGGAAGTTAACCCCGAAGATTGTTTCAAACACAAGGGCATTATCGCTAATCCGAATTGCTGTACGGCGATAATGCTTGTCGTTGTCTATCCTCTTCACAAGGTTAACCCGATAAAGAGAGTTATTGTTTCAACATACCAGGCTGCTAGCGGGGCCGGTGCCAAGGCCATGACCGAGCTTGAAGAACAAACCGCGGATGTACTGAAGGGCAACCGGAACCTGAAGATAGATGCCCTGCCTCAGAGAATAGCTTTTAACCTGTTTCCGCAGGTCGATGCATTTCTCGAGAATGGCTACACCAAGGAAGAAATGAAGTTCCAGAACGAATCACGCAAGATAATGCATGCACCTGAGCTGAAGGTAAGTGCCACCTGTGTGCGTGTGCCCGTCAAGAGGGCGCACAGTGAGGCCGTGAACCTTGAGTTTGAAAAGCCAATGAGTGCATCCCAGGCGCGGGAAATACTGGCAAAGGCCCCGGGCGTTCAGGTTGTAGATGATCCAGCTAACAGGCGTTATCCCATGCCTATTGACGCGACCGGCATGTATGACTGTCTTGTCGGACGTATACGCCAGGATATTTCACGTGAGGACGGTCGCGGCCTGGATATTTTCATCAGCGGCGATCAATTGCTCAAAGGTGCTGCCCTGAATGCGGTTCAGATTGCCGAAGTGTTAATCCGATAGTGTAAAAAAGATCTCTACCTGGCAGGTGGCAAACTGAAACCGGGCGGCAGTTCAATCTGCATGGTCTTGGCCATTTGCTCGAGACGCTCGATTATTTCCGCGCTTATCCTTATGGTCTTTGCCTTGATATTTGCGGCAGTAGACAGGAAGCATTGTTCACGAAGGATATTATATTTCCGCACGTATGAATTATAGACGAGTAATGAAACAGAACTTGTTACTTCATTATTCATGACAAGAAGAAGGTTTTTGGCAGCATCCTTGGATGTCTTGTCTGCCTTTGCCATGCCATCAAGCAGTATGTCCATTACGGCGCAGAAACATTCTTCCCTTGTCAGTTCAATTTCATTCTGAACCGGTTGTGTATTCTGCTGTGGAACGATTGTTGTATTAAAATCAGGATGTGCAGATTCCGGTTCAGACTGTTCAGGTTTCTTAAAGAAGGCTTTTGTTTTTGCAGTGAACAAAGGTTTTTTCAAGCCCTTGTACGAAATGTCGCTCCGGGCAGGCTTAACGGGTGCTGCGGGCCTGGCAGAAGAACTGCACCAGCGTGTTGAGATAGCTCTCTGACGCATTTGTGCCAGTCTTGCCTTATCTTCTTCGGATAACGTTACCATCCTGTCAGCCACAAACGTTCCTCCAAAAATACTGCCGTAATTGTATCAGATACCGCTGGTATTGAACATCAGGGTTGTACCCTGAATTTCGCTGTAAGGTTTTCCCTTACATGACCTATAGGGGATTCCCCTACAACGGCTGAAATTACTGATAGTTTGGCATACCAGGGATGGATGGACTACCTTCCCAGGGCTGGGGGGTATTCCAAGGTATATCTGTCTCCTGATCAATAGAAGCACAGCCTGATAAGTATAAGATACTTGTCAAAAACAGGACAGATATTATGTGAAATATGAAGGACCTCATGGAAAGGCCTTTACGGGAAGAATACAACGTCGCCTTCCTGAAGAGGCTGCTGTTTCCAGTCCACCAGTACATCCCCTATGGCGTGTTTATCCTTGGCTCTGATCTGGGTAAGTTTGACTTTAGCTATGAATATTTCCTGGGCACCGGTCCGCTTAATGGACATTACCACTCCGACGGGGGCAGGTTTAGTCGGTGCCGTGAGATCTTCGCCCATAGCTTCTTTGATGAAGGCTTCATCAAGCTGTATAAGGACATAATTCCATTTGTCATTTACCGCTACGACTTTCCCTTTTGTACCAGGTGTAAAGTTGTAAACTGTTTCCTTTGGACCCGTTGTATCCTCGGCCTGGGGTACAAGGGATTTCTTTGCAAATTCATCGCGTTCTTTTTTGACCTTCTTATAATCAATTTCAAGTTCCTGCAGCTTGGTGTCTACTTCGGCTTTCTGTTTCTCCATGTCTGAAGCTTTTTCTTCAGCAACTTTCTTTGCCGCTTCAGCTGCTTCCACTTTGGGCTTCATTGTTGCAAGTTCAGCTTCGGTCGTATCCAGCTTGGCTTTTGTTGTATCAAGATCTTTCGTGCGGACACGTAGCTCACTCTTGTTCTTGTTCAGGTCATTGATGGTATCAATCAATTCATCACGCACGATACTCAGCATTTGACGTGTGTCATTCAGGCGGGTCAGCTGTTCTGTTGATTTCTTGACCAGTTCGTCGAGCACGGCCTGCATGGTTCCTTCGCCGTCTGTTCTCTTGGCACCAGTTGTGGGGTCTACTTCGATATCTCCAAGCTGGTTCTTCTTATAGAGAGTCATCAGCTCGCCCTTGCGGTTGTTGAGATCGAACATACCTTTTGCACCAAGCTCCAAGTTGGGTGCATATTTTTTCGTCCAGAAATCGGAAACTTCAGGTGCCTTATCAATGAATTCCGGTGATGCCGGGGAAATGTCCTTGGCAGGGAGTGGTGCAGGTTGTTCAGGAGCATCTGCAAGTTTATCTTCGATCGTGGGGGCAAGCTTTATGTAGCCGCTGGTGAGAATCTGGTTTCGGGCAAGGACTTGTTCACGCTTGCCATAAACCATGTGTGCCAGAATGACCGCCGCTATGCTGAGCAGCAATAATACTATTACCAGTATCTTGAGAACTTTGCCCATCTAATGCACCTCTAAGTGTTGCGAAATTACGGGATGTTTCCGAAGGATGCAAGAATAAATATATAAAAAAGTACAAAAAAGCCACAACCGGTTAAACTTTTACATCCTGTGTAATACCGGATACTTGCTCTTGCAGCATCTTTGGCTTATCTTCTTCCAGTCCTTTTGTCAGTCCGTCTATCCTTTCAACATTAGATTCCAGCTTGCCGAACCTCTTCTGGGCTTCGGCAAATTTCTTCTGGGAGTTATCGAGATGCTGTCCCACCAGCTTGAAGGCTTCCGAAAAACTGCCGAACTCTTTTTGAAGACGGGATAGGTTCTCCAGTATTTCCCGGGAGTGTTCTTCGACCCGCATGCCCTTAAGCCCTAAAATGATTGTCTGGAGGTACGCGTAGAAACTGTTTGGCGAAACAGGAATTACCCGTTTCTTGAGGGCGTAATTGAATAGAGACATTTCTCCGCCAAACTCGGAGTCCTTGATGATGGTTTCATAGTAGACATTCTCCGCGGGAATATACATGAGGGCAAAATCAAAGGTGTTTTCGTCCATGCGGATATATTTGCTGGAAATTGCATCTATGTGGCCCTTGACGTCGTTAATAAAATGCTTCTTGGCCGTCTTTCTTTCATTATCATCAGCAGATGTAATAATCCGCTTGAAATTCTCCAGGGGGAACTTGGCATCAATCGGGACAAGCCCGAGATGAAGTATGATTACCGCATCAACAGTTTCCCCACCCTTGAACTGGTACTGGAGCCTGTAATGATCTGAGGGTAGAATATGGGTTAAAATTTCGGCCAGGAAAAGTTCACCCAGCGCACCACGGAGTTTTGGAGGTTGAAGTATTTCCTGCAGTTTCGAAATCTCCTTTCCCACTTCCGCCATGCGCCGCGACGATTCATCCAGCTGGCCCAGTTGCTGACGCACATCCCCGATAACTTTTGTTGTGCTGTCGAGCCGCTCCCCTACGGTCTTGTTCGCTTCCGACATGGACCGCGATATCTGGTCAGCCAGGGCCTGGACGGATTGGCCAAGAGAGTTACGCAGCGATTCAACGTTCTGGGTCGTCTGCTGGATGGAGGCATTAATCTGATTCTGCAGCATGGTGAGGCCGACGTCATTAGAGCTGGATGGGACGGATGTGCGGAAGCTCCGGATCACGAGAAATCCCAGAAGGGCCGCTATTATTATAATCAGTGCCAGAATGATGTACTGCATTTGACTTCAAATATACAGGGTAACAACATGTAACGGCAAGAAGGGAATCAGAGGGGAGTAAATCATTTGTTCTAAAACTCTTACTGGATAATGCAGGTCAACCTGCCTAATATCCCTGAGTTTTGAAACGTTTTAACAGCAGGCCCTGTTCTCAGGTATAGGTAATAATCGAGTGAACATGGACAGCCATCGGAAATACAAAGGGAATACAGCGGAGCGCATTATCTCCGAGTATGAAGGAGCTCTGCTTCGTTATGCAGGGTTGATTCTTGGTTCAGGCAGTCTGGCCCAGGACGCGGTTGAGGCAGCCTTTATCATGGTACTGAAAGATAGTGATAAAATGATGGGCCTATCGCGTGATCAACTCCTGGCGGAACTTTACAGAACAGTTCATCATGTGGCTGTAACAATAGCCGGTCGGCAACAGCTTTGCAGTACTGGTACAGATGTCATGGCGGCAGTTCGAAAACTGGAACCGGCAGAGCAACAGGTAATAATATTGAAGATCCTTGAAGGGAAAAGTAATGCCGAAATAAGCAGCATAGTCGGGCTGAGTGAAGAAAGGGTTGCCAGACTGCTGTATAAATCGGTAATGAATGTTACAGGCAAACTTAAAAAGGCGGGATTGCTGTGAACAGTGAACGAATAGAGAGTCAGATCAGAACCGAGAAAAAAATGGTGGAATGCGAAGACATTCAACCTCTCCTTTTTGATTACATGAGCCGTGAACTCGGCGAAGGTCGGGCGGCTATTGTGCGTGAACATTTGAGAAAATGCAGGAACTGCCAGATTCTTGCAAAAGACATGCAGGCAGCTGTAGATCTGCTCCATAAAACTTCAAAGGCCGGTTCTGGGAGCCCGGAACGTCTTTCTGAAAATCGCCGGAAAAAAATAATATGGGCATTTACCCATCCCATCATCAGCTGGATTTATAAGAACATTTTCATATTTTCCATTATAGGTGCTTTGATTGTGATCCTTACTGTGTGGATGTTTTCAAAGTTTCTTATTGAGCGCAGGTTTGCTCCGCTTCAAGGGGAACCTATTACCGTAATAATTGTCAATCACGGGCAGACAAATGTCGTGATAGGCGATACAAATATACTCAAATCTGTGGACCAGCAGTAGTCTTTAAAAAACATGTTCTGTTCGAATGTTTTAGCTTGGCATTCTCTATATAGTACTTATATTACAAAACGATGTTCATGAAAACCTATATGTACATTTTGCGTTTGGCTTTCTTGTTTGTATTCTCGCTGACAAGTTCTTCCATCGTCATGTTATCTGCGCCTGCACCTGCCGCGCCAAAACCCGCAGCACCTGCTGCCCCGGCTGTGGCAAAACCGTCTACGGCACCAGCTGCAAAAAAACCTGCCGCGCCAGCTCCAAAAGCATCTGCGGCACAGGAGATGGAAGAGGCCGCAGCAGCAGGAGAAGAGGAGCAGGAAGCGGAAATCGAGGATCCGGTCGATCTTGAAATAGCCTTCATGAAGGCATTAATAAGATCCCGGATGCCGGACTACGCGCAGAAAGCTCTCGACAAGCTTGTTCAGAAGAATCCCGATGCAAAGGCCCGCGCCAGCAGTATAAAGATAGATATTCTTGCAGGAGTTGGCAATTACGCCGCGGCAGAGGCTATGATCGCGGCACTGCCCGCAGATGCTCTTGAAACATGGATCATGAAATTATCTCTGGCTGAACACTATTACCAGGCCGGCAAAATGACTGAAGCTAAAGCCGGCTACGACTCGTTCTTTAAGAAATATGAAAAGGGACCTCCGGTTGGAATGGGCAAGTTTTACATGGAACAGGCATATAAATATGCACAGATGCTGATGTTCAAGAACGAGGAAAAAGCTGCTGTTGAGGCGTTTCGCTGTGTTCTGGTTGCCAATCCGCCGCGGGATATCGAATTCAAGATCCGCATCGACCTTGCCGAGCTCTGTGTAAAACTTGCCGAAAAAACCAAGGACAAGGAACGTGACGAATACTTCAAGAAGGCCAAAGAAGCATGCGATCCGGTACTCTGGAAAGATCCGGGAGGACCCCTTTTCGGCAAGGCGCTGATGATTCTGGCCCACATGGAAATGATCAAGGGCGATAAGAAAGCCGCCAAGAAGCTCATTGATACATATATGCCAATGCTCAAGGAGCTGGAGAAAATTCTCAAGGAGAACAACATTTCCCTGGATTTCAGCCCAATGGCCGAATGCCGGTACATGCTTGGTACCATTCTGGAAGAGGAAGGCATGGCGCTTTTGAAACAGGGACAGAAAGCAGATGCGATAAAGCTGCTTACCGAGGCGTTGACGCATTTTGTGAATGTGGTGGCCAAGTACCAGACTGGTCAATGGGCGGTTCCCTCTGGTAATGCACAGGACCGGATCGTGAACTTGATGAAAAAGGAGGGATATGATCCAAAAATCCCGGTATTCGATCGCAGTAAGATCATGATGGCACTTCTGAAAGAAGCACAGTCCCAGTTTGAGCAGAATCTTTTCAAGGAATCTGCCACCAAGTATCTCATATATATAAACAGTGCGCCGGAACACGATACTTCAGTGGCCGCGCTGGGAGAACTGGCCAAGTGCTACATGGAACTGGGGGATACAAACTATTTCCACGTAATTGCCGGTTATCTGGCCGAGCGATTCTGTATGCATGCGGATTATTCAGACAATGCCGGAAATGCCCTGTTGAGGGTTGCGGCGAAGGCCGACGAGAATAATAACAAGCTGCTTCGACAGAAGACCTATAATTATTACATAAAATATTTTCCTGAGCATAAGCGTGCGGCAGCCGTTCTCTACCAGTTCGGTGAAACCAAGGTTAAGGAAAAGAATTATGATCAGGCTATTGATTATTTCTCCCTCTTAACTACCAACGCGCTTTACATGAAATCCTCGGTTTTCTTTCCATCCCTCAGCAGGTTGGCTTACTGCTATTCAATGATGAATGATTATTCGAATGCCGTGCAGGTGCTTAGCAGTACTATCTCTGTATTACCGCCAGGCGTGGACGAACTTGAAGCGAGATACCGCCTTGGCGATACATATAGGCGCATGGACAGAATAGTGCCGGCAATCAATGAATATGTCATGTGCATCAATGCGGTCAATGGGACCAACAAGGCGGCCTATGCCAAGACAGTTGAAGATGTGACAAAAGTAAAATCCATAATGGAGAGCGTCCAGTTCTGGAAGGCTTACGGTTATGCCCTGCTCAACAAGGGATTTCCGCCGGAAAAACTGAAGGACTTCCAGCAGAAGGCCATCGACGACTTCACGAAGTTTGTAGCCGATTATCCCAAGTCAACCCTCTCGTCCACCGCTTTGAGTCGGCTGGGTTCCCTGCTGTATGCGAATGGTAAGTCCGACGATGCAAACAAGGTTTTTGACAGGCTGGTGAAGGAATATCCCGACGCGCCTGAATCCAAAGACGTGGTGTTTGTGCAGGGCATGAGCCTGATTGAGCTCAAGAAGATGGACAAGGCCATCGAAGTTTTCGGCAAGATGCTGGCCAACGAGAAGGCATTTAATGCACCCCAGTTCCTTCGGGTCGGAAACATCATGTTTGAAGCCGGGGAATATCCAACGGCAATCAAATTCTTTGAACGCGCTAAAAAACTGGGAACAAAAGGCCAAGCGGTGGACCGTGCTATCTGGGAACCGGCTGTGTTCGGCATGGCACGTTCATATTATGCCCAGGGTAACGTCGCTGAAGCCGCGAAAGCCATTGAAGAACTGTTTGCAAAGTTCCAGAGGACACCCCTGTTTGCCGATGCAAGTTTTATCCTCAGCAAATCATATGCTGATATGGGTTCGAAGGAGAATGACAAGATCAAGAAGGATCAGCTTTTTGTAAAGGCCAATGCTGCAATTGCAAAGGGAATGACTTCCATCACCAATGAGGCATCGAAATTCCAGGCTAACCTGCAAATTGCCGATGTCCAGATGATGCAGGGTAATAAAGGCGGGGCAACCGCGTCATACTTCCGTATGCTGAGCTTTGGTGACTGGGACAATGCTGATATCCGTCCTTTCATGGAAACAGCACTTGAGAGGGGCTTGCCTCTACTCAAGGAAAAAGAAATGCTCGAGGAAGTTGTCACGATAGGTACCAAATATCTTGAAGCATGTCCGCGAGGCCGGCTGATCAGAGAAGTCCGGAGAGCACGAGACGATGCAAAACTTAAACTGGCAATGAGCGGCAAGAAGGTAACCATAGATACGGAGAAAGCTCCGGAAGCCGCGCCGGCTCCGGCAGTACCCGCTGCTGATGCAGAGAAACCAGCGGATAAGGGATCTGAGGCTAAAGCAGCTACTCCTGCCGAGCAGGCGAAGTAGTTTTGTGAATATTTTAGGATTGTTGGCAGTGTGATTGAATGTGGACGTGATCAGAATTAAACGTCTGTGTTCGTTTAGTTGGATTGATAGATTGACGAGAGGAGTCCATGAAAACTACTGATATAATAAAAAGAAGTCTGGGACTGATACTGTTCCTGGCATTTGTTCTTACCGGCCTGAAAGCCGAGGCGGCGGGCGGGAAAATTCAGCTGAGCGATGGCCAGGTAATAGCCGCAAAGGAAATAAGATTCAAGAAGACGACGCAGGAATACATCATTACCATGCCAAATGGTACTGAACTGCCTATGTCAAAAGCCCGCGTAAAAGCGGTGGAAATAGACAAGCCGGCACAATATGATCAGGCGGCTGCCGCGGTAACAAGCGGAGCAGTGGATCAGGCCATACCGATACTTGAGGAAATGTCCGCTGCCTGTTTCATGCTTTCTCCCTGGGATGCCAGATGTATTGATCTGCTGGGATTTGCCTACAGGAAGAAAAATGATAATCCCAAGGCGGCCGCGACATATAAGAAATTCTATACCAGCATTGCAAATGCTTCATCAATCACAACGGATATGCAGAGACGGGCTTGGGATGCTTTTATTGCCGTTGGTGACAAAACAACGCTGAGCCAGTCCGTTGATGCGGCCATTGCAAAGGGCTCCAGGGAAAATGCCGCGGCAGCTCATATAGCCCGTGCCGACATGGCAAAGAGTGAAAAGAATCTGCAGGATGCTTTGCTGGATTATCTCAGGGTGGTGCTTGTGTACGAACAGGTGAAAACCATTCAGCCGGAAGCACTTTATAAAACGGCACAGTGTCTGGAAGAACTCAGGGATCCCCGTGCAGAAGACTGGCGGAAAAAGCTGATGGCCGATTATCCGCAGGATCCGTGGGCTTCAAAGAAGTGATGTAACTTTCGGAAAAATCTCTTGATAACAGAGCGTTATATACTGTAATAGTGCGCACACAACAAAAGGAGTAAGCAGTTATGCGTAAAGTTCTCGTTTCAATCATGTCGGCAGCATTTGCCTTCTTTCTCGTAACATCCATTCAAACCATAGCAGCAGATGCCGCTGCACCTGCTCCTGCTGCCAAGGCCGGTGAAATGGTGGCCAATCCTGCAACACCCGCAGCGCCTGCGGCTGGCCAAGCAAGTAGCGGTGGTGGTGGCCCCGGCTTCCTTACCATTATTTTGTCTGGTGGTTTCATTGGTATACTAATTTGGTTGATGTTGTTCGGGTCTCTTGCTGCTTTGATCTATTTCTGGACTGACTGTGCCTTGATGATCAGCATCAAACGCGTAATGCCTACCACGCTTGTTGAGAAAGTGACGCAGGCTATGGAAGAAGGAGATGTATTCAAGGCTCTTAAGCACTGCGAAGAAGAGCCGGGGCCGCTGGCAAACGTCTTGAGTGCAGGTTTCTCAAATGTTGATCAGGGGTTTGAAACCATTCAGGATATGATCAGCGCGGCAGCACAGATGGAAAGCGAAAAGCTGACAGCGCGTACGTCCTGGCTTAATCTGGTAGCAAATGTTGCCCCGCTGCTTGGACTGCTTGGAACGGTGCAAGGTATGATTTTCGCATTTGCCGCCATGGCCACCACTACAGCAGGTGCTGCCCAGCAGGCCATGCTGGCTCTTAACATTGCTCAGGCCCTTTACACGACGCTTGCCGGAATGATGGTGTCAATCCCTGCCCTTATGGGATTCAATTATTACAAGAATGTTGCGGCAAAAATCGTGCTCGGAATGGAGGCCTTGACAATGGATCTGGTCAAGTCTCTGCGTAATGTCGAAGTTGTTGCAGAAGAATGACAATTACATGTTTTGTTTTAGTCAGCCCAGGAGAAAAATCAGATGAAACGCGCCGAGCCAATTAAAGGTATCAACCTGACTCCTCTGATTGATATTATCTTCCAGCTTATGATCTTCTTTATTTTCACGGTCAAGGCAGAAGAAAGTACCCTGACTGAGGGTATTAAACTCGCCATGGCTCCGAACGGGCAAACCGTGACGAAAAAGGATCCGCGCGAAATAGTTGTGGAAGTCAGCGCCGATGGAAAAATCCGGATACAGAGAACTGTTCTTTCCACGAATGTGTTTCACTCTGTAATGGCCAAAGCTGTCAGTGAGTACAGATCGGACCTTCCTGTGATTATTGTGGGAGACAGCACGGTACAGCACAAATACGTGAGAAAAGTGATGGACATATGCAGTTCGGTGGGTATCTGGAAGCTTAAATTCATGGCGCTTAAACAATTGGAATAGCAGCGAAAAACCCAGCGTGTCTGCCCCCGCAAGATGTTTTTCCTAATAAGTGTATGTGGGGTATCGTTTAGAAGGTAGAGAAAGGCAGGATACAATGTCTAAGAAAAAACAACGATATGTTGCTCCAGATGCGGACGAAATGAATATTACCCCCATGGTTAATGTGATTTTCCTCTTGCTGACTTACATGGTCATAACGTCAAAACCGCCGGCGTTGTTTGCCCATCTTGATGTCAGTCGCCCTCAGGCTGATCCAAATGCGATTAACCAGAAAATACAGGGAATGGTTGAGGTGTCTGTATTTGCTGATGCGTATGTCATTCAGGGTAAACGCGTGACTTTGGACGGGCTCAAGAAAACATTGAAGCAGCTAGGCGACATGGACCCAAACCAGACCGTCATGATCAAGTGTGCTTGGGATTCTCCGCATGAAAAACTGATAGGGTTACTTGATGCTTGCAACTTGTACAAGTTGGCGAATCTGTCTGTAATGAGTATGTAGAGGGCATGATGCAAACGAAGTTGGGGGATTTATTGATAAGGGTGCCGCTGAAAGAGCGGTGGCGGAGAA
>Ga0156394_1035_pt1 | contig 19685 bp, 15 predicted proteins | sample RifOxyA3_FD_108038 | JGI IMG/M metagenome (GOLD analysis project Ga0156394, IMG submission 108038) | Lentisphaerae bacterium RIFOXYA12_FULL_48_11 | reverse complement strand
GACACCTGCGCCTTTTCTGGGCACAGGCGCAGGGGCACGAGGCAACGGTTGGTGGCGTATGGATGATGGAAACAGAAGAACCGGAGTCGGAACAGGCTGCCTGGAAGCCGCCGGTACGCATCACTGATGGTGTAATGATGTGCAAGCTGCTGGTTCTTTCTTCCGGCGAGTGGGTGCTGCCGGCCTCAACCTGGCGCAAAACAGACAACAGCGCGAAGATGGTTGTCTCTGAGGACAAGGGCAGGACCTGGTCCATCCGTGGCGCCTGTCATGTTCCTGAAAAAGACCGCGAATTTGATGAACACATGTTCATTGAACGCAAGGATGGCTCGCTCTGGTTGCTGGTTCGGACAAAATACGGCATTGGAGAAAGTATTTCAAAGGACCGCGGGAAAACGTGGCCTGTACTGGTCCCTTCGAAGATTATGCATCCCAGTGCGCGATTCTTCATATCGCGTTTGGATTCAGGCAACCTCCTCCTGGTCAAACACGGTCCAATCGACAAGAAGACAGGTCGATCGCACCTGACGGCTTATGTTTCAAAAGATGACGGCGCAAGTTGGCAGGGCGGATTGCTGCTCGACGAACGTAACGGGGTTTCGTACCCGGATGGTCAGCAGGATAAAAATAGACTTATCCGGATCATTTATGACTACAGCCGCACAGGCGATAGACATATTCTCATGGCTTCATTCCAGGAAGAAGATGTTCTTGCCGGCAAGGATGTCTCAGGCAAAGTCAATCTGCGTCAGCTGGTGAGCGCCGCCACCGGTGGCCTGCAGAAGACTAAATCTGCAAAATAAAGACAGTAAAGAACAGACTCTGCCTAATTGAAGTTGGCTCCACGAACAAAGATTGACTAGATGGTAATGTATAGTAACATAGCTATACAAATCAACATGGAGATGTTTATATGAGAACAGTCCAAATGACACTTGATGAGCATCTTGTCCAGACAGTGGACAAGGTTGTAAAAAACATGCACATGACGCGTTCAGCTTTCACGCGCAAAGCGCTCCAGCAAGCCATCGAGCGGATCAAGACGGAGAGTCTCGAGGAGAAACATCGCCAGGGGTATCTCCGCAAACCAGTAACGGCAGATGAGTTCGGTGTGTGGGCAAAAGAACAGAAGTGGGGTGATGAATGAAGCGAGGCGATGTTCGGTGGTACAAGTTCGAGAAACCAGACAAAAATCGCCCCGTTGTCATCCTGACTCGAGACTCCATCATCCCTCACCTGAGCGAGGTGACCATCGCGCCAGTGACCTCAACCGTTCGGGATATCCCCAGCGAAGTGCTGCTTAACAGGGAGGATGGAATGCCGAGAGGATGCGCAATTAACTGTGATCATCTGCAAACCGTTGCCAAAGGGAGAATCGGATCCCTAATCACAACTCTTTCTCCCTCTCGGATGAGTGAATTGCGTACCGCTATCGCTTTTGCAATCGCCCTTAATGAGTAAATCTGAGCCAAGTTTCAAGTTTTTGAACGTGATTCTCGAGCCCAGCGGCTCTCGAACGCGTTAAAATGACCTTCGGGCCACAAGATCGCATATTGACGTTATTCGATCGATAGGGTATAGGTAGTACGAAAAGGAGATCGATATGAACACTGTAACAGTATCGCCCAAATATCAGGTAGTTATCCCCAAATCAATCAGGGAACGAATTCACATTGTTCCAGGAGAACAACTCCAAGTCATTAGTTTTGATGATCGGATCGAACTGGTTCCCGTGAGGCCCATGCGCGATATGAGAGGATTTCTAAAAGGCATGGACGCCAGTTTTGAAAGAGATGAGGATGATAGAGTATGAATATTGTCGATACATCAGGATGGATTGAATATTTCTTCTCAGGCACAAACGCATCTTTCTTCTCGAAACCCATAGAGGATACTGAGCATCTGATAGTTCCGGTTATTTGCCTGTACGAGGTATTCAAAAAGACAAACATCGTCGCAGGAGAAGCACAAGCATTACAGATTATCGCACAGATGAAACAGGGCCATGTAGTCGATTTGACGGAAGATATAGCCCTGCGCGCATCTCTTATCAGTATCCGTCATAAGTTGCCAATGGCTGACAGCCTGATCTATGCAACTGCCTGCGCGCGTAATGCGCTCCTCTGGACACAAGATGAACATTTTGAGAGTTTATCCGGCATTAATTACAAAGATACCCGAACGAACTCCAGCAGGCGACGTTGAAACCAGCGCGCATAAGGAGTAATATTCGTTCCTAAAGAAATAGAAATTGAATCTTTATATAAAAAAGGGAGAAATCATGAAGAAATCATTGGTCGCACTAAGTATCATTCTGGCACTTGCAATTCAGTCAGGGATGTCCTATGCGGAGAATTCAACCGATGGCGGCAAGACGGTTGACCGTAAAGAAGGAATACGAAAGAAAACAGCGGAAGACAGGAAGAACTACTCAACAGAGCAACTGCGTGAGATCGAAAATCTCTATCAGGTAGCCAACAAGCTGTGGAAAACCCCCGAGGCTAAGACAAGCCTGAAAGTGCTCATCGAGAAGTACCCCAAATCGAACAGGACGGGATGTGCGGTGCAATACATGGGCCAGATGTCCAGCGGGGAAGAGAAGGAAAAGTATTTGAAGCTGGCGATCAAGGATTTCAGCGACTGTTACTATGGCAACGGTGTCCAGGTTGGAGCATACGCGCGGTTTTACCTGGGCTATTACTACAAAGATAAAGGTATGGAAAAAGAGGCGAAAGCCCTGTTTGACGAAATCAGGAAAGACTATCCAGCCGCCATCAACCATAAAGGCAAGCTACTGTTGGACATCCTGCCAAAATGAAGCTCAAGACCTCTATTTTATCACGCTATACACGAAAACAGAATTGTATGCTTCCTTTTGATGTAATATATTTAAGATATGAAACATATTCTCAAAGTGGATGTGCTCAAAGATTATAAGTTGCGTCTTGAGTTTGCTGACGGTGTGTCAGGAATTGTGGACGTCTCTGCTTTAGTCGGCAAAGGTGTCTTTGCTTTGTGGAGCGATTATGCTGAATTTCGTAAGGTTCAGATTGGTTCATCAGGGGAATTGGTTTGGCGAGATCAGGTTGATCTATGTCCCGATTCCCTTTATATGAAGATTACCAAACGGCAGCCCGAAGAAATGTTTCCTAGCCTCAAGCTGGAGACTACTTGTGCCTGAGATTTCCAGATTCTTTGGAATTATCATTAAGATGTTTTTTGATGATCACAACCCTCCGCACTTTCACGCATTTTATGGTGAACACGAGGTATTGATTGATATTAACCATCTCTCTGTTTTTGCAGGTTCTCTTCCGCCAAGAGCTTTGGGCCTCGTCATCGAGTGGGCGACATTACACCAAGAGGAGTTGCTCAACGACTGGGTACTGGCCAGAGATTCACAACCGCCAAATCGAATCGATCCACTACAATAAGCAACCGGCAATTCTTTGCAGTAGAATATAACTTTTAATAGATAACCAGTTTTGCTGATTTTGGGGCGAATGGGGCGATTCGTATGTTGTTTCGTCCCGCCTTAAGATGTTTGGTTATATCAAGTCTGAATGGTTTGTCGATGAAACCGCCGGCAAACTGGTCATTTACCGAAATATTCGCTGCAGCTTCCGGAACAAGTTCATCCAGTTCGATGTAAATTCTCGATTTGGCTGGATCCACGGATGCCGGGATGTCGCACTGTCCGTGGAAAATATCTGATTTAACAGGACTTACCGTCAGTTTCTTTTGTTGTGTTGGCGTGGGATCAGGATTCGCCGGTTTGTTGTCACGCGTTACTGCAATTTCCTGCACCGGCTTAGAAGCTGCTTCAAGCCGTACCGGCAGATCACGCTTCTTTGACTGGAACACCACCAGTACGCTTTCATCAGGCTCGAGGGTTAATTCGAAATCGACGTTATCACCGTTACGTTTATAGGGAATGGAATTGATCTCATTGCGCATGGCATCCCATATTTCCGGTGTTCCCTCCGCAATTGCCTGCAACCTTAATTTCCGTGCTGAGCCCTCATGGTTCTGGTTACAGACCAGGAAGACATCACGGTTCTCCTTGATGCGGTGAAGAACATGCAGCCAGTTGCCGGTATCACCTTCCAGCACCTTCAGAACGGGGGGTATTCCGGCTTCCTTCTCAAGAACCTGCGCGATATCGCCGGCTGTCGGTTTTTCGCAGAGGAAGAATGATTTTCCACCCTTGCTGTTCTTCATGCACACGGTTGTGCCGGGTATTGACGGGCTGTTCCAGATGGAAGTTGTAAGACTTGCAATGTCTGCAGAAGTCCTGCCAATGGTGGCTGATTTCGAAGGTAGGAAGCCATATCCGACAACAATACCGCCTTTTTCATAAAATCTTTTTACTTTTTCCAGGGTTGCGTAAGGTATTACCTCGGCTGGGGGTACTACCAATACCTGGTAACGTTCCCTGTGAAGTTTGATTTCATTGCCGGACAGAGATGCGTCGTTTTCAAACACTTCGAAGGGAAGCCAGTCACAGTCATACACGGCATCCTGTATTGCAGATGTCATGTCCTCGGGAGTGATTAATTTACCGACATGCTTGGTATTGCCTCCGAACAGGATTGCGATCGGGCATACATGCCTGCCGCCTGCCAGCAGCAGTGAAAGCCTGCTAGTATAGTCGGCATAAACCCGATAGAGCGGATATCGCGGCTCATAACCTCCATTGTAGAAATAAGGCGGGCAGTCTGTGTCATATGGTGCCCGCGGATTAAACGAGTGGGGAATCATGAAGTTGACACCGCGTACCTGCATCTGGTCGGTGAGCCATTTCATTTCAGGATAAGTGATTTTCTGACCATATGCCCCGAACATCTCACACATTGTGATGTCGTCGGTTTTGTTAAATACGTGGGTTATCGAACTGCCGAGCTTGGGGGTCTGGTAAATATTGTGTGGCCGCTTACCGGGATACATCTGCTGGCATACGAGGTCTATACCGCCCATATCGCTGTATTTCTGGAGACGCATCATGTCGCCGGCACAATAGTCGCGATGAACATATAGATAACCATGTTCCATGAAATGACCCATTGATATAACATTATGCTTCCTGCACCATTCTGTTGTGCGGCCATACATCTCGCGCCCCCAGGTTTCTGCAAATGCGTCAAGATACTGGAAACGGGCTGCAGTCTGTTCGTCACCGGCCAGTTCGAACTTGTAGGCGACATATGCTTTCTTCCAGTCCACGCCCCAGTTCCTGAGTGTTGCATTGAGTTCAGTACCCCAGTCGCCGAGAGTCTCAGGTTCGTCGTAGAAAAAGCCCGGAATGGTTTTCCCGAAATCACTGCCGAACCTGTCATAATGCGGCTGGTAGACCGTTTTGATGAACCAGTCAACGCAGTCGCGACTGGCACCATCGACGCTTAGTTGTTTGCCGCGGTGCTGGCTGAGGCCCGGACCCTGGACATGTGTAAATTTCATTATTTTCCATTTACCGGCCGGAATATGCCAGGAAAGCCTGCCGTTCTTGATATAGCGTTTCAGGTCAATAAGTGTGCTGCCGTCAATTTTTCCATCTGCATTCAACTTGCCTGCCAGGGAAGCTACATATTGCTCACTGCAGTGACCATCAGCTTCGAACAAACGATCACCTTCGGAATCGGTACCATCTGCCGCAAGACGCTTTGCCGCGTATTTAGGTGGGACGTTGCCACCGATGCCCTGACTTGGCCACCACTTTTCGTCGAAGATCCACATCTTGAGGTTGTTTTTCTTTGCTGCCTCGAGGCATATGGCGAGATCCCGATACCATCCTTCGCCGAGCCAGTCATTGTGCGGACGTGATTCGGCAGTGAAACAACCGTTACCGCTTTCGGTCACTTTCTCAAGATACGTTTCAAGACGTTCCTTACTTTCGTCGCCATGGAGCCAGAAGAGCGGACCGGTCAGTCGCTTTGCTTCCATGGGCAGGTTTTTGAACTGGTCTTCCAGTTTGTCAAAATTTCCGCCCAGAACAGAACGCCCTGTCACGGCGAGAATAATACACAGCACGATGGGAAGTATTGAATATTTCATCTTCTATCCTTTCATTGATTCAGATTAATTGTAGAAACCGAATTCGTATGCAGCATCATACAGCGCCACGATATTCTGGGCCGGAACACCGGCCTGGATGTTGTGAACGTTGTTGAAGACGTATCCGCCGCCAGGTTTGAAAGCTTCGAGATTCTTGCGGACATCCTCCCTGACTTTTTCCGGTGTGGCAAACGGCAGAATGTGCTGGGAATCGCAGGCGCCACCCCAGAAGGTCAGTTTGTCGCCGAAATCTTTCTTGAGCTGTACGGGATCCATGTTGTCGGCGCTGATCTGGACAGGATTGACGATATCAACACCATTGTCTTTAAGCTCGGGCAACAGCGATGTGCATGATCCGCAGGTGTGATACCAGATCTTTGCACTTGTAAGGGACCTGATATACTGGACCAGCTTTTTCTGACGCGGCTTGACGACATTGCGGTAAAAGACGCCGGAGAAGAGAGGTCCACTTTGGCCGGCAAGATCGTCACCGATCATAATCACATCGGCCAGATCACCTATTTCCGCCATGAAACATTTGTAGTAGCCCATCCAGTATTCCAGCGTCTTATCAAGCAGTGCTTCGCAGAATTCAGGCTGTTCAATTGTGTCTACGAACCACTGTTCAAGTCCGCGCATGTACCAGCAGATTTCGTAAACAACGCCCCCAATGCCGGTGCTTATGGCGTAAGGCGTTTCATTCCTGAGCTTCAGGGCCTGTTCACGTAGGCCGGTGAAGCGAGTAGGATCATCACCCTTCGGGAAAGGATAATTCTTTACATCCTGGACTGTTGCCTCTGCGAGCGGGTTATATGAAATATCCATGAAGAGCTGCTGATCCTCGGGGGTGGACCAGACTATGCCGAACTCGTCCTTGAGATCGAGCCATGACCTGCCATTGCGAGTGTTCTTTTCAATTCCTCCCTTGAAGCTGTCAGGTCCGTGTGCCACCACGTAGCGGAAATCAACGTGAAAGCGTTTTAAGATCTCTTCGCAGGGTTTGACGAGCTGTTGAACTGGGTCAAGTATTACAATCTGATCCTTGATGCCGAGGTATTTAATCAAGTCAGCATAGGCGATCCTGTGTATGCCGGTTTGGAATCCACCCAGGTCAATAGGGATGCGATCGGGTTCCTGATGGTTTAGAGCTTTAAGAACGCGTTCCCGTGAAGTCATTGTTTCTTTTTGTTTCATGGTGATATGTCCTTTATGACAGTATTAAATATAAATAGGATCATAATGACAATGGACAGAATGATAAAAGAGTAGTACTTTCTGACACCAGCATGAAGCATGATCTGACATACTTCTACCGCTATCTGCCGTTGAGTCGGAAAGACAGGCAAAGTCCTATCCATGTAATTGCAGGTGGTTATACGCTTATCCCTCCGGCAATGCCTTATCCCCCGGTAAAACATCCGATGGATCATCAGATGTCATGGGACCGTGGTAGAACCCTGTCCGAACATCAGATTGTCTACATCACCCGTGGTACAGGTGAGTTTGAAACCGAGGCGTGTGGAGTTCAGAGAATTGAAGCCGGCAAAATGTTTATCCTTTTTCCCGGAGTATGGCACCGCTACCGGCCTGACGGTCAAACCGGATGGGACGAATACTGGATTGCTTTTCAGGGTCCCGGTATTCCCGGATTACTTAAAGAACATGGTTTCTCCGTAAAAGAACCATTGATGGATGTCGGTGTACAGGATTTTGTTCTTCACGAATTCAGGCAGATTGTTGAAGAGCTCAATCATGAAAAAGTCGGGTACCAGCAGGTTATTGCGGCACGAACAGTCCAGGTCATGGTAAACACCCATGCGGCAATAAGACGCAAGGAATTTGAGGGAACCGATATCCAGCGAGTCATTGCAAAGGCGAAAAATCTCCTGGCTGAACAGATCGAGGTGAGTGTAAACGTTGAAGAACTGGCATCAAGCCTCCATGTAGGCTATTCCTGGTTCCGGCGGATGTTCAGGCAATATGTCGGGATGCCGCCTGCGCAGTATCAACTTCAGCTAAGGCTGAACAAGGCGAGGGAATTGCTGTGCAATTCAACGCTGCCGGTTGGAACAATTGCTGAACAGAATGGATTTATCTCTTCGTACTACTTTGCGCGGGTTTTCAGAAAGAAATTCGGAAGATCTCCAAGTGCTTTCAGAAAGAAAAGCCGGTGATTTTCTTCACGTTATTCGAAACTTTTCATTACATTTGGAGGGCCACGCGCCGTCGTGGCCATTTTTTTGTCTATAACATGTCTTTTTCAACAGCTTCTACAGGTCTGCCCCTTCTCCCATTTAAATGACCATGTTGACTATATAATATAGTCATGATATCCTATTGTCAGAAAAGGAGAAGTTATGACAACGTTAATGGCTTCAGATTTTAAGGCGCGATGTCTGGCAATAATTGAAAAGGTGCACAGCAATGGAGAAACCGTGCTGGTGACGCGGCGCGGCAAACCGCTTGTCCGTGTGTTGCCGGCAACCGAATGTCCAGCCCGTTCACGAAAACTAGGAACATTGACGGGAGAAGCCACAGCAAAGGGCGATATTGTCCACGCTGGTTTCGAACATGAGTGGGAGAGCATAAAATGACTCTTCTCCTTGACACGCATGTCTGGTTCTGGGCTCTGGAATCGCCGGATAAAATAGGCAGAAAATGTCGCGCGGCACTTGAATCTGCCGAAAACGTCCTTGTTGTGGCGACAATCTCAACGGTGGAGTTAGGACAACTCGTGTTGGCTGAGAAAATCAGGTTCAAGAGTACATTGGAGTCATGGGTACGCCGTGGAACGGAATCACTGGGACTGCGGACTACAGAACTTTCGCATGCGATAGCACTTCTCGCTTACGCTCTGCCCGGAGTATTCCATAAAGACCCTGCCGACCGCATCTTGGTGGCAACCGCGATACATCATGGTTACACCATTGTCTCTGCCGATGAACGTATTCTCGCGTATCCACATGTCATGTCAATGGACGCACGCCGATAACCGATATTTTTTAATAATGGCGGATTTATTAGTTTATTAGGGTCAGATGGTTTTCTTTCTTCCTGCTATTTCTCGAGGGTTTTCAGGAAAAAGTTTGGGAAATCGCCGACTGCTTTCAGGAGAAAAAACCGCTGAAGATCAGGGAAATAGTCCTTCGATACCTTTTTGAATATTTTCCAACGGAACCGCTTCAACGCGGTCCGCGATTTGGTAGCGCAGGGACCCCGGATATAGAATCGCGACACGTTCAAGGCCGATGTCATCCAGCGCGATTCGTATTGATGGCGTTTCCCATGAAATACTGTCATTGCAAGAAGGATTTTCTTGGTTAGTCGTTATATGTTATTTATCAACGTACCGCTGGCATCCCAGCCCGTGGCTGGGTAGGGAGGTGGGGACTCAAAGCGGGTATTGCCACTTGTCTTGCACCGCTTCAAGAGGCAGAGCCGTGACTTTGGGTGCAAGGGAATAAGTTCGCTCTCCCGGATAGATTACCCATACATGTTGTAACTCAAGGTCTTTCAATGCGCTGGAGATGGATGGTGTGAGCCGTGGTGCCTCCGAGTATTTGACCTCAATGGCCCAGTTCTTTCCGTGTTCCTGCCAGAACAGATCTACCTCGGCGCCGGAGTGAGTGGACCAGAATGCCAATTCCTCGTTGCGCTTGCCTATGACTCGTGCCGCGATTTCGAGGGCAAAACCTTCCCACGAAGCACCAAGCTTATTGTGTGTCATCAGGTCTTTATTTGCACGAATAGCCATGAGGCTATGCAACAGGCCCGAGTCACGAACATATAGCTTCGGCCTTTTTACCAGTCGTTTGCCGATGTTGACATACCACGGTTGAATCTGGCGGATCATGAAGGTGCCTTCAAGAATATCAAGGTAGCGGCGGACAGTCATATCCGAAACACCGAAGGATCGCGCGAATTCGGCGTGGTTCATTATCTGCCCGTGATAATGGCAAAGCATTGTCCAGAATTTTCGTAATGTTGCCGATGGGATTGTGATACCCAGTTGCGGAATGTCGCGTTCCAGAAATGTGGCCACGTACTGTTCCCGCCACAGGTAGCTTTCTGCGTCAGTTCTGGCTGTATATGCGCGTGGCAGCCCGCCCCTGAGCCAGAGTTTACGCCATTGGTTCTGGCCTATATCGTTCAGGCGGAACCCGGCGAGTTCGTGGTAGGCAATACGGCCGGCGAGTGACTCTGCAGACTGCCTGATCAAGTCTCGGGACGCACTTCCAAGTATCAAGAAGCGCTGGTCTTTTCGCGTATCAACAAGGTGCCGGATTACCGGAAAAAGGTTCGACGCGCGTTGAATCTCGTCAATTACAATTAAGCCTGAAAGCGGTTTGAGCGCCAGTAAAGGCTCAGCCATTAGTGCCAGATCCTGAGGGTTTTCAAGGTCGAAGAAATTTTCTGCTTTGAATTCAAGGGCCAGGGTTGTTTTGCCTGACTGACGCGGACCAAGAATAGCTGTTACCGGGAAAGTCTTGATCAGTCCGGTTAGCGCTGCCTTATCTGTTGGTCTCCTGATAATCATGGGCCAATCTTAATATTAAGCATTGAAATGTCAACATATTATGATGATATTTCAATGTATGTCCGGTCTATGCTTCTTATAGCACAGGTAATTGCACGATAAATTAGGTTGCTCGGTCGTTATTTCGAATAATGGCAGTTGTGTTCGAAGTGAAACTAGTGGAGGGTGGGGTGGCCTTTTTTTGCGGAGAAGCCGGTCCCGACTTCTGGAGAGTCAGGATATTTTTGCACGCCAGTTCACCTGTAGTGTGCGCTGTCCACAGCGTATCCTTTCAACTGCCGTTTCTCCGGCAATTCTGGCAACAAAATACCGTCTGCGGTTTCCATTCCGAGCGGCCGCGGAAAAGAAATGGAGATTCTGCCCACATTTTTGAATTACACTCGCCGCTGATTTTCTTCACGTTAAATGGCATGGAAAACAAACTCATGTACCTGAACGAATCGAAAGAATAACCGAGACAATCTCAAAGTACATTGTACAAGTCTGACCCTACTCTACCCTTTTCGTAAACTGTTGCGCTAGATAATCCTTGATATCGTTAGCCGGCAGGAAGTAAATCGCGTCCATTTGTGTGTCGTTACCCCCGGTGCCAAATATCAATCCTTCTGTTGTCATGATGGAACGCCGAATCGTTGTTTCAGGTTCAAGACGTAACGGAATCGTATACTTCAGGCCCTGCTTGTTATTGAGCGTCAACATGAGGCCTGCATTACTATTTAATGCGCATTCTATTGATAATGTCTCCGGCAATGATATTACAGCCGGTGTAATATCCGAAAAAGCAGTATTCTTGTGGTCGATTCGGGAGTATTCCGTGTAGATACTTTCGGCCTGAGTCGATGAACGCCATTTTCTGGTATTGAAATTGTAAACCGTACATTTGCCGTTATGGTTGAGAATGAAGACATCTCCATTGGGTTCCACGTGTTGAATGAAGTAGCACGTTTTGGGTATATCCAAAGGTGTTTGGGGCGGATTACGAAGACCGCTGACCAGTAATTCTCTTTTCATTGTACCGACATCTATCAAAATAATACCGCTGGCCCACGATAGGGCAGCCATGTTTGGGGTATCACCTCCATATGCCAGAGTCACTGGCTGGATGATCTTTCCAGCATGATAGCCTGGGTCTGCCGTTGGGTTGAATCCAGGCCATATGTCCCATTTACCCGTAGATGTCTCTAGTCTTATTGCTCCGAGCTTTTCATATGTCTGAGCGTCTGAATCTCCGGCGAGAATTAGCAGGTGCTTTTCTGTTGATAAAAGGCGAAAAGCGGTTGGTCCAGCGTAAGGATCAAGTAACCATGGACATGGAATTACTTCAGATGCGAAGTCTGGTAAACGGACTTTCACCACATAAGTCTTCTTGCCGGATGAATGGATGATGCCAGGCTCTTCTCTTCCATACATGAAGGTTATGCAACACCATATTGAATTTCCTCCCCCGGATGTGATGCTGCTGATTACTCTGGAATGCGTACCCTTGTTGGCTGCAAGGGTGGAGACGTCCCACCGCCTGTGTACAGCCAGGGGGCTGTTTTGATTCGAAACGTTTCCTGTACTTGTTTGAGTAACTGGCGACATTGGCAGTCCATGTGTTTGCCTGATGATTTGAATATTCAGGTTAAAATTCTGCAAAATTACTTTATTGGTGCATCTGCTCATCATGTCGGTGAATATTGAATTCATCTCATCACAGAAATCACCGGGGTAATGCCTGGACTCTTTGGGGCGGGTCAGGCAAATTTCGAGTGTTGCGGCAGAAAGCCCAAACGGGTCGGCTGATTGCTCGATTATTTTCCTGCATTGTGCCGGGTCGTAGCGTTTGTCCTGTTCAAGCGATGGATGAAGATTTCTTAATTGTACCACGTTCAACCAAAGCGCTGTTTTTGTCGACATATTAGTAGCGGACTTCATTTTATCCAAAATGACCGGGAATAATCTGGTGCAGGTGTCGGGTTTGTCGTGTGTCTCCATGTTTCGACAATTGGCAACCGCTTCTTTTGCTTCTTCGATTGGATCGTTGAGTTTGGTAATCAGAAAAATAGACATATTGTTTCTTGTTTCGGACCACGGATTCATTTTTTCCTGGAAATATTTAAAGTGATCTATCCCTGATGGGATAAGGGCAATTTGATCAGCGTTTTTAAGCAGGTAGTTTCCAAGATTCTGAATCACCGTTCCGCTGTCGCTTGTTTCGTCATAGAATGTTGTCATGGTCAAGGTCAGGATGATTTCCCATTTGCGAAGGTAATCCAGTATTGAAGGGCTGGAGATGGTTGCCGGCCTTTTCTCGAATAATTGCACCTTCATGGCCTTGTATTCGGGTGCTGACGCCTTGTTGGGTAGTGTAGTTATTGCGAGTGTTGTCCAGAATATGCGGTCCAGATCGCTGTTAGAACCCCGTTCCCGTTTCTTTGCTTCCTCGTAGAGTCCTTTTACAGGGTTACGCCAGATATATTCACCAATGACGGCTGGTGCCGCAAGGGACAGTTGATCGGCGGGGAAATAGCGGTAATAATCGCAAATTAAATCATTTGCCGTAAAGCGTGGTCTTTCGGTATGTGCATTCTTACAGGTTGAATAGGCCTGATAGAATAGATCCGCAAATTCCGCCGGTTGTTGACACCAGAGATAGGCATTGGCAACACGGTCCAAGATGCGTCCGGGAGGGTCGCGGGGTTCGAGGAGGTTTCGGACAACCTTATATTGTTGCAGAACGCGATCCCATGCTGCCTGGTTTTCGGAGTCAAGATTATGGCTGTTGTGAAATGAAATAAACAGGTTATACATGGCAGGTGCGCCGGCTTTCATGATTTCTTGAATAAAGTAGTTTTTGTTTGTGATGGTGTTGTTGCTATTGAGAATGTCGGGGCCGACTAATGAAGGGGGCGATGTATATGCCTTGTTGGAAGTTCGAAGATATGTTTCAATGTCCAGAAGGTACGTATAGAATCGTTCCAACCATTGACGTGGAAAACTGCTTTTTGGGGGTGAGCTCCTTGTATTGTTCAATGTGCCAGGAGCTGTCTGAGTAAATAGCAACAGGCCTAATTTAAGCTTGAGTTTTTTGATATCAGGATTGTCGAGCCCGAGATAAATCGCGGTATCAGCTGCGATTTCAGCGTCTTCGTGACTATCTGTCTGGTTCAACCAGATTGCACGGTTTGCATAATATTGCGATTCGCTCTGCGGGTTCCAGCGTTTCGCCGGCACTAAGCCGCATATGGCCTGAATCAGGTGCGTAGCGGCTGTGTCAACAATGGGAACCAGGTTGGTGGAAAGGCCTGTTGCCTCAATAGGAGTGCTCGTCCCGTTCTTCCGTCGCAACATTAGTTTGAGATGGATAGGCATGTTGGTGTCTGGACTCTGTTCGATTAACCCATCCACAATTACTGTTTCAAGAGTGGAAGCGCTTTGCCCGCTTTCTGTTTCCGGCAATAAAATGGCGGTATCCTGGCGTTCTGCGACAAAAATACCGGGTTCGGCAGAAAGCCTTTCTGCCAGAAGTGCGTGAATCGTGGCTTCTGTCGCCTGTGTGCCTGCCAGCCGGAAGGAAGACTTAAGCTTGGGCATAGAAATGATAGTTGCTTTTTGGCTCGATAATTTGTTGTTCCACCGGGGGATATCCTGGGCAATAACGGAAATAATCTGCTGTGGTGATTTCAGGGGATAGGGTGCGCTGATGTTCTGTAAAATAAAACCAGGCCGTACAGCAACGACACGTGACCTGAAGAATTCTTTATCGCCTGTCCTTTTTTCAAGTTTGAGTAATATCAGCAAATCCGCCTTTAGCAATCGCCCGACACGGACTCCGTCACGATCCGACATGCCTGCGGCTGAGATTTTCTGCTCCGCTATGATTGTGTCGATACGGTCGCGCTCCAGTATTGCAAGGCCGGGTTGTGATGACAGTTCCGCGGTTAGAAGGTCTGCTTCGGCCCGTGTTTCGGGAGTCGATACGATGGCTGTGCGTAAAGAGGTGTTTGTGTTATCGGCGATGACAGTGAAGGCAGATGACAACAAAAACGAAAGAATGAAAAATGAATGAAAAACGAATTTTAAATACATGTATCCTCCCTTGGCCTCAGTAATGGTCCCGTTTCTTCAGTCGCAAACTTGTAAAATAAGCCGTGAGATTGCAAGTGATAACTACGGGATAGTACTGGGGTGAATTGTGAAGGGCTTGGCAACTAGCGCTGGATGTTGGCCGTGGAAATGCGCAGTACGATTATTGAAGTGATAAACAATAGAGAATTATCGTTGTTCTTGGGCGTACCCCGTATCTGCGATTACTTTTTGAATAAAGTGGAAAATCACCTCTGAATGTAATATTGTAAATCCTGTCATAAATCTTTCGCAAGGAATGGAGGCTCTGACGTGCGATTGGACATGGTCGGGAATTTCTTATCTCTTATCGTCATTTATTTTGGGTTGTCCGTCTTTTCATTGGCCAACACTAATGCAGTGCTTCGGCTGGCGATTCTGAATGAGGCGTCTTCTGTCAAAGGTGCTTCGGATTTTGCCGACATGATATTTGAAGAACTATCTCCGAACAAGGACATTGAGCTCATAGAACGAACCAGGATTGATATGATAATCAAGGAGCAGAAGTTGTCTCTGGACTTTTCCAGCAAGGTTGACGCTTCCCTTGCCATCAAGCTAGGTAAACTACTGTCGGCAGATGCAATCCTCCTGATGAAGCCCGAAAAGGATTTAAATAAAAAGGATGTAGTTCGCATGCGGCTCCTGAATACGCAATGCGGTTTTAAACTATATGATTCTGTTGTCGATGTTAAACCACAGGCGGAAGAGAATCTATATATTGTCAAGGCGATTTCAAAGATAGTACTGCAGCAGATGAAAAGGATGAATGTTGACGTGCAACATCTTCTGCCCGTTTCTGTTCTTATGTTTAGAAGTGAGGAGATCTCTCCTAAATATGACTGGCTCCAGTCTTATCTGTCGAGTCTTTTCGAGCGTAAACTGCTCCAATATCCGGGTGTTGTTGAGATGGAAAGGATTTCCGCTGGAACGCTTTTGAGTGAAAGAGACTTAGTCGGCACATTGCCTGATTCCCTTAGATCATCTGCTGTAATGATAGATGGTTCGTATCGCATGTTTGCCTTCACGAATGGAATATCAATAACCGTAAATGCATTGAGATGCGGACGGGTCGTTGCGCAGGCCAAGCTGTATGATTCGATGGATAAGCTGGATGAGATGGGTTCGAAGCTGATTACGCAGTTGCTGTCAAAGATTAACGCCAGTGTAACAAATACGCCAATGAATCCTGCAGATGAAGCGGAAATGCTGATCAAGCAGGCAAGAATTTATATGGAACGGGATGATAAAGCAAAGGCCCTGGAAATTGCCGAAGCTGCTCATGCGATAGCTCCAGATTCCCTGGAGGCGCTGATCTTTCTTGTTGATCTGCTGATTTCTAGGCAAGGGGAGGGACGACTGTCTTCAGAAATGAAAGAAAATTATTTGATGAGGACAATGTGTCTTGTCGAAGATGTTCTGAATAGGGGGTCTTTATCGAAAGAGCCGTGCACGACAATATGGAGTTGTTTTTTACGTGCTTCATATTACATGGAGAATGGGGCTCGAAGCGGTAGACATGAAGAGATTATTCAGGAAGCCTTTAAGTTGTGTGAATTATGTCGTTGTGTATATGCCGGTAAGTCTCAAAAAATGGTTGATATGGCTGGAAACTTTGGCAAAGCTTATGCTGGTTACTTCCGGAGTATTGATGAGATGGATAAGTATTTACCTTTGGTCCCTGAATATTATCGGCTGCCGGAAGAGGATTTACTGTTGAAAATAGTTTTTTTTCGTGATGCTGCAAAAGGGCATCCCGAAGTTCTTCTAAAGGTGGAGGATTGTCTCGCGCACAGGAGAAAATCATCCGATATGCATATTCGAGGGAAAGCCATTGATCAGAGTACGGCATTTTATTCAACCGTTATGCCTGATGAGGAGAAGCTGCTGAAGGTTGTGCAAGAGTACTTTGAGTGGGCAAGAATACAGAAGCAAATTAGACCGGAAATACTTCTTGTATTGAGATATTCTTCCGATCGAAAGAAGAGCAGGGAGATCGGGCGAAAGAAATATGAAGAAGCGCTAGCGATTCAGGCTGAGTTTACTGTGAAGAAACCGATGGCTAAACCTGAGTCGGCGTTTGTACCAGATGTAAAGATAGAGCCAAAGGGCAGCTGGAAGCCTTTAATAAAGAACACCGATGAACGATTACTCATGGAGGATCTTGTGGACATTCAGTTCGAGCGGGGTAAATTCAGTTTTCCTAATTCCTGGCTTGTGTATTCAACCGGCGGTAAATATGGTGTCATCGTGTTCGGGACCAATATACTAAGCGGCAAGATTAATGTCATTAAGTCTTCTGCTTGCTGTGGTGCTGGTCGTCCAATCATGACAGTTACTGGAAGTCGTGCTGTGTGTCTTGGGTTTCCGGATTCCGGGATACTTATTTTCAGAAAAGATGGTACGTCTCAGAAGATGGACGAATCTAACGGCTTGCCCTGTAACATGATAACTGATCTTGTAGGTGGAATGAAAGATGACCTTTATGCAACCATTCGCATAAAGGATGATATAGGGCTTATGTATGTCAACCTCGGGAACGGTTATTCGACTATCCTTACTTCAACAAAGACTGAGAACAAAAATTCCGGACTAGGAGGGAAGCCCATTTCGGGAATTGCTTTTGACCATGTCTGTCGAAGTCTGATTGTCCTTTCGGGAGATGATGTTTACCAGTATGACCATCGAAAAAGAGAATTCAATTTATTGAACGCCGATATAGTAAAGAGAATAAACAAGTCAATAGTGTTTTCGAATAATTACTGGCATAGTACTGCAAGTCTTAAAAATTATAATAATCAGACAGAGGAAAAGTTGTTTCCTGACAACAAGGGCGCGAAAATCATGGATATTCCTAACCCGTACACCTTAACCGGGAATGCTTTGTATCTTTACAAGTAATAAGTGCAGTCAGGGGAAGATGATATGGATAAAGGAAGGATTGCTAACTTGCTGTATGCTGCGGCTATTGCATCCCTTTTCTTTGTTACGGGTGCTAGGGCGGGCAAGATTGTTGACTTTATCACCGGACAGGAAGTTGGCAGGGAAGAACTTGAGCAGACGAAAAACCTTGGCTATCTTGTTGTTTCGCCTATAACCATCGAAAAGCAGGATATGCTTACTCTTCGTGACGGAGATAGAATTCTGGCTGCTGATGGCATTCGTTTTTTTGGCTGCGGGGAATTAAATGTAATACGGGAAAAAGTTACAGATCGAAATGATTTTGACTTGGTTATTTGTCGTGATGGGAAAGTTCAGGAGTGTCGTATTACCGGACTCTTTCAAAGATATAACGTTTATGATCCACGGCCACACCGTCAACTGGAGATGTTCCGGCGTGTGCAGAGGGGTGAGTTTCTTCAGCTGGCAGATGAATTGAATCTGCCACTTTCCAGGCGTGAACGGGAAAGTCTCGATTATTTTCCACCACGCGCAACGGCAATGCTTCGAAAATGGGTTAATGAAAATCCGTCAGGTAAGCAAAATCTGGAATGGTTGAAAAAAATTGTTTCACTTTATGTGTGCATGGTGAACTCGGAATTTGATTCCGCCGAACCGCCGCAAATACAATCTCCGGTAGAATTTTTCAATCGTTTGGCGAAATTTTACATGAAAATAGCGAATCGTAATAGGAGTATTGAAAAAACGCCTGACTGGAAGAGTAGTGGAGAAGGGATTGATTTTTATTCGGTTTATTACCCTCTCCCGCGTACTTCCACTCCTGAAATAGGCAAGGTTGAGACTTCAGATCCAAGGTTTAACCGCTTATTAAAAGCATTAATTGAAGATCCATTAGGATCAATAACTGAAAGACGGAAAGTCCGAGTAGAATATATAAAAGCCGGTACTCAAGAAGATTTAAAATCTTTTTTGGGTCATGTGAAAGCACTAATTCTTTGCTATGACGGATATGTTCCGCTGGAAACTGTGAGTCTTTTCTTTCAGCCTGGCAGTTATTACGCCAAGCCGGAGATTGTAAAGATGCTTGACGAATACAAGTTAAATGATAACGACAAGATTCTTGTGCTGTTTGGGAAACTTCTTTTTGCTAGACACCAGGATGATGTTATTGAGTTGTCGAATGAAATATTCTCCATATCTCCGTATCTGGCAGTCTTCGGACAGAGAACAACTGTTGGTCATCCAGGTGGTCATTGTAATGATTACTACATGAAGTGGTATAAAAAGCATGGCTTAAGGCGTGATTTAACAGTTTCACCTAGTGTATTCTATGATTGGGTTGTGAATAAATGGGAGGGTACTCCCTCTTCAACCACGCCAATACAACCACTTGTTTACATCGAGTATGAAGGTCGGATACACGGATTTGATGAGTATCTTGCCTGTCATCCGCTGGTAATTAAGAATGCTTTTGGGGAAATGGCGCCCGATTTGAAGCTTATTGATGGAATTAGAAATGATGATATAGGAAGGGTAGAAGAAGCTTTTCGGGAAGGTGCTAGTGTAAAGACGGCAAGTTATATGGGTTTGACCGTGATGGAAGTTGCTGCTTTGGATGCGAGTGTACACATCCTGAAGTGTCTTGTTGAGCATGGCGCAGATCCCGACGAGGTGACATCACAGGGGGTACATCCCTTTGTGACGGTCGCAGGAAAAGGGAAATTGGGGTCAGTAGTGTTTCTTGCCGGCAGGATCAAAGACATAAATGTCCGCAATAATCGCGGGGCTAATGCTTTGGAATCTGCTGCTATCTATAATCGTATAGCCGTTATGCAATTTCTCTTGGATAAGGGCATGAAGGTCAATTCTGCCAGGGAAGATGGTAAGACTATACTAATGAAGACGGTAAGTTGCGGGTCTAATGTAAAAGAAGCTGTAGAATTTCTGCTGAAGCAAGGGGCTGACATCAATGCGCGTGATAAGAATGGCGAAAGCGTCCTTCTATGTGCAATGAGAACACTTACTGAAGACCAGAGTGTTCTAAAATTACTCCTGGACAAAGGTGTCAAGTACTCCGAAAAAGAGTTGGAGG
>Ga0156394_1033_pt1 | contig 20059 bp, 15 predicted proteins | sample RifOxyA3_FD_108038 | JGI IMG/M metagenome (GOLD analysis project Ga0156394, IMG submission 108038) | Lentisphaerae bacterium RIFOXYA12_FULL_48_11 | reverse complement strand
CTGGCAGCTGGCAAATCCCGCGAAGCACAAAACCACGGACTGGACTCATGGTGCGCTGTATGCGGGCATGATGGTGCTGGGCGATATTTCACCTGATCCGAAATACCGGGATGCCATGATGTCGGTTGGAAAGACAAACGAGTGGAAGCCAGGAAAGAATGTCTATCACGCCGATGATCATTGCGTGGGGCAAATGTACTGTGAAATATTTTCGATTTACCGCGATCCGGGTATGCTTGTGCCGCTGAAGGAACGATTCGATTACATCCTCGCAAATCCTTCCATGGGCAAGGTGGATGAACGAAAGAAGGTTGAGGGAATTCCTGCCGGCATCATGCGCTGGTGGTGGTGCGACGCCCTTTTCATGGGACCGCCTGCATGGTTGCGTCTTTATGCCGTAACCGGGGAGAAAAAATATCTTGATTTCATGATCCAGGAATGGTGGGCGACTTCTGATTTCCTGTACGATAAAGAAGAGCAGCTTTATTTCAGGGACAAGTCCTATTTCGAGAAGAAAGAAACTAACGGAAAGAAGATTTTCTGGAGTCGCGGTAACGGCTGGGTAATGGGAGGGCTGGTCCGCGTGTTGCAGGTGCTTCCTGCAGGTCATCCGGAAAGGGCGAAATTCGTCGAACAGTTCAAGCAGATGTCGGGAAAACTCGTAAACTGTCAGCAGGAGGACGGACTATGGCGTTCAAGCCTTCTTGATCCTGCGAGTTATCCGAATCCTGAGACCAGCGGGTCAGGGTTCTTCTGTTATGCCCTGACGTGGGGAATAAACCAGGGATTGCTCGACAAGGCGAAATTTGAGCCGGTTATAAAGAAAGCGTGGAGCGGACTCGCCGGTTGCGTGGCTGAAGACGGGAAGTTGACTCACGTTCAGCCGATCGGCGCCGACCCAAAGAAATTTGATCCCAACATGTCTGAAGTTTACGGTGTTGGTGCATTCCTGCTGGCCGGCAGCGAGTTATACCGCATGCAGTTGCTGCAGGATGTTCAGAACACCACGATGAGCGTGATTAATGACATGGATCAGTTGCGCGCCCAGGAAACCGTGGAGATACCGATAGCTGTTCTCAAGGTGAAGCTGCCGCAGGTTACGGCGGATAATGTTGCCGTGATGGACAGCGCCGCGGCGCGCTGGATCACTTCGCAGGTGGTTGATGAGAACGGGGACGGCCGACCGGATAAACTGCTGTTCCAGTCCGACTTTCTGCCGAAAGAAAAGAAGAGTTTTGTGATGTTTGCCGGGATTGACCGGAAGAAACTGCCTGCGCCGGCTTTGACGACAACGGCGCGGTTTGTTCCTGAACGCGCGGATGATTTTGCATGGGAGTCCGACAGGATTGCGTTCCGCATTTACGGATCTGCATTATGGAAACAGGACGGCCCGGAAAAAACAGGAAGCGGGCTGGATATCTGGTGCAAACACGTGCGTGTGCCTGTTGTGGATGAGATGTATAAGGGTGGCAAATATCACAGTGATAATGGGCGGAGCGTTGATTGTTACAAGGTTGGTCCGGCGCGCGGCTGCGGCGGTGTTGCGATCTGGGCGCAGGACAAAATGTGGACTTCAAAGTGCTTTGAGAAATGGAAGCTGATCAGTGCCGGGCCGGTCCGTGCGATATTTGAGCTTTCCTACGAGGATTGGGATGCGTCGGGCAGGAAGGTGTCGGAGGTGAAAAGAATATCGCTCGACCTGGGGTCGAACCTGAACAAGGTGGAAAGCGTGTTCAAGGCGGATGGTGCTGATCCGCTGCAGATTACGGCCGGGTTGACAATACACAAGGGCGGAGTTGTGGCAGACGGCGAAGGCTGGACAACGGTATGGGAAAAGGGCGACGGGAAGGATAACGGGATGATCGGGCTTGGCCTTGTCGTGCCGGGTGCGGCTTTGAAAAAGACTGACGATCATGCCCTCCTGATCGGTCAGGTCAGACCGGGCCAGGCGTTTGTACACTATGCCGGAGCAGGATGGAGCAAGGGGCCTGATTTCAAGGATAATGAAGTATGGAACGCCTATGTGAAGGATTTTGTGGCGAGGTTGAAAGTGCCGTTGAAGGTGGAGATTCAGTAAGAAGAACGGCGCGTCTGGCAGCCGCGCCCTACCATAAGAATGAATCGGTAGGGCGGGGCCGTCCGTCTTTGTTCGGATACTATGACGGGACATGCTGGACCCGCCGAAAAATTGATGGATAAGTCGTTACAACAGCGAAAACAATTGCCACATGGAATCCCGTCCTGGGTGACGGATAAGGCGGTATTCTTTGTCACTATTTGTTGCAAGGATAAGGTGCGAAATCAGCTTTGCCATGATGATGTGGCGAAGTTGATATTTGAGTCTGTTGAATTCAGACAGGAAAAGAAGGACTGGTTTGTTTATCTTTGGCTTCTAATGCATGATCATATGCATGTGTTGGTGTCGTTACCTGTTGATAAATCCATGAAACAGGTGATAGCTAAATGGAAAGAGTATGTGGCAAAACGAACAGGCATACGCTGGCAACGTGATTTCTTTGATCACCGTTTAAGATCGGGTGAGAGTTATGTCGAAAAAGCGGCATACATCAGGATGAATCCTGTCAGGGCGGGATTAGTTGAAAGACCAGAAGATTGGAAATATGTATGGGAAGGATCGGTATTGCAGGAGAAAAGCGGCGGGTCCGGCGGCCCCGCCCTACCTGAGGAACAAAGCGTGAGTTGAAAAGCATGGCTGTCGGGGGTAAACATTATGAAGAATATACAGACTGCGGATCGGGAATTGTACAGGAGAATGACGGCCGAGGAGTTGCGGGGAAAATTCCTGCTGGAAAATATTTTCCAGGCTGGGAAGGCGGAGCTTGTTTATACAAACGTGGACAGGGCGGTTGTCGGCGGGATTGTGCCGTTGGCCAAGCCGCTGGCTTTGAATGTTGGCAAAGAAATGGCATGCGATTTCTTCTGCGAGCGGCGTGAGGCGGGCGTGATCAACCTTGGTGATTCAGGCACGATTACTGTTGATGGAAAGGAGTACAAGTTGGCTTCACGCGAATGCCTGTACATAGGGAAAGGAAGCAAGGATGTCTCTTTTGCCAGCGATTCGGCAAAGAGCCCGGCGATGTTCTACCTGCTTTCATATCCGGCCCATGCTGAATATCCGACGACACAGGTAGGACTTGATAAGGCAAACAGAATAGACCTTGGATCGGCGAAGGAGGCAAACCGGCGGACGATTTTCCAGTATATCAGGCTGGGTGGAGTCAAAAGCTGTCAGCTTGTCATGGGGTTTACGGAATTACACGAGGGGAGTGTGTGGAATACTTTCCCACCGCACACGCATGACAGGCGTACCGAGGTTTATTGCTATTTTGATCTGCCGAAGGATGGAGTCGTATTCCATATGATGGGTGAACCATCAGATACCAGGCATGTTATCGTGAAAGAGAAGCAGGTTGTGCTTTCGCCGGAGTATTCGATTCATTCCGGGGTTGGTACGGGTGGATACAGGTTTGTGTGGGGGATGGGGGGGGAGAACCAGGTTTTTGACGACATGGACAAGGTTGATATTGGTAGCATGAAATAATTGAAGATGTTTTTTAATATGCCGCGTATTTCACAAGAAAATCTTTTGCGTGATACACTGCCGGCAAGTTTGTTGTCGCTAGATGCCGCATATGTGTCTGACGCAAAATCTTTTCTTGAAGAGGTGAAATACGCGGCATGTTTACATCGCCCCAAGGTGGGGCGAAACGAAAGATCTAAATATAATATGTTAAGGGGTGTGCCCAAATAGCAAATAGTCTGATTTTCCGCGGTCACGGACCGCGGCCACAGAAGAAAACGGCTGTTTCCTCTTCTGTAGCCGGCCTCCGCGAGGCCGGAAATGATTTGGGCAACACACCCTTAAGGAGAATACATGAGCGGGATAATTGACAGGTTCAGGTTGGATGGGAAGGTGGCTGTGGTAACAGGTGCATCGCGGGGGTTGGGACAGGGGATGGCGATCGCTCTTGCCGATGCCGGTGCTGATATTGCCGCTGTTTATACGAGTGACTGTTCGCAGACATGCAAGGCTGTAGAGGCGCTGGGGCGCCGCTGCCTGCTGATCAAGGCCGATGTCGGTAAAAAAGCGTCTGCGGAAAAGATCACCGCCGAAACGGTGAAATCTTTCGGCCATGTCGATATTCTTTTGAACAATGCCGGGATCATCCGTCGTGCCGCTTTTGTTGATTTTTCGGAGAAGGACTGGGATGACGTAATGGATGTCAATCTCAAGGGTCTTTTTCTGCTCAGCCAGGCGGTGGCGAAACAGATGATAAAGCAGGGCAAGGGCGGCAAAATTATCAATATCGCTTCGATGCTTTCGTTCCAGGGTGGGGTCAGGGTGTGTTCATATACCGCGGCCAAGAGTGCCGTAATGGGACTCACAAAGATCATGACAAACGAGCTTGCTGGCCATAACATAAACGTGAATGCAATAGCCCCCGGCTACATGGCTACCGATAACACGCAGGCCTTACGCGATGATGCGAAGCGTAATGCTGAGATTCTGGCGAGAATACCGGCTGGACGTTGGGGTACGCCTTCCGACCTGGATGGAACTGTTGTTTTCCTCGCCTCTGCGGCTTCCGATTATGTAAATGGCTACACACTTGCGGTTGATGGCGGATGGCTGTCCAGGTAGGCGCTGCGAATACTACTCGCCTTCGCCAAAATGCCCCGTGCCTTGGCATGCAGTATGAGCAGCCTTAGCGCAGAAGCTTCCCTCTTCGCTCGAGGAGCTTTGCGGGACAAGTCGGCGGGCCAAGATGGCGCGGCAAACACGGTATAGTATAGATGAAGACGGGTCAAGGCTACGGCGGAGTTCCGCTGATCCCTCTTTTGTTGGCGGGATGCTCCGCGGCTTGCCGCGGGCAGCTTCACTTAAGGACAGGATCAATCGAATCTGATTTCTCGATAACGCGGATGCCCTGCCTGAGAGGATCTATTTTCTGGTCATAATTTGACGCGTCCCTCTGGGCCGGCTTTGTCTTGTCCTGTTCCGTATAGAGCTTTGATGGCGGATAGGTATAAAGAAGGTTAACGCATTCCTGGATGGCGGCATCGTTCATTCCTTCTTTCCTCAGGTGTGCTTTAAGTTGCTCAATCTGGGTGTTGTCCAGGACGAAACGACTGCATTCGTACTGTGGAAGCTCGTTAGAATTTCTTATCTGGTCTATGCGGAAGGAAACCTGGTCTGTTTCCTTTTTGCGCAAGGAGGCTGTTTTCTCCTTGAATTCCCTGTTGATGCGTTGCTGTTCTGCGTTTCGCCAGGCTTCTGCTTTCCTGATTTCAGTCCTGATCTGGCCTGCTTCGGCCGATATGGCTTTTACCCACCTTGCGAGGTTTGCAATATCCTCAGCTGACAGTTCACCGCTGCGGTAACCGGCTGCCACTGCAGAATCAGCCTTGCCCAGTTGGACTACCCAGAATCCATCTACTCGTTCCGGCGAAGGTTTCTGGCCGAATATTGTCAGCGGAGGCGTAACCACTGTGTTCCATGCAATACCTACGACAGGCACAACGGTTCCCTGCACGCAGAGATGCCATATACCGCAAACTGCGGAATCAAGGGCATGATAACTTGGTACGATCGCAAGGGCGGCTGTTACACCGCTGGCAGAGCCGGCTGTTCCGACAACAGTGCGAAAAGCCGTGTCAACGAGCGATTCGAAGAATGCCCACGGATAGGCGAGCCACCAGCCAAACAGGCGCTTCTGAGTACGTTCGGCGGCTTTTGAGAAATATTCCTTACATGCCTTCGGTGATCCTTGAATAATGAAACCTTTGAGGCAGCTTTTAAATGCCCATTTCAGGCATGACTTGCTTTGGCTTCCCAGTTTCTTGTATTTGACTTCTTTGGCATATTCGGCGAAGTCGGAACCTGATGCCTTGACGTTCTGCCAGGAATATTTTGCAGGCGGTACGTATCCAGGACAGAGCCAGATGTCGTACCAGATGCCGCTGTCATCCTGGATCCTGCCGTAGGATATCAACTGGCCCTTCTGGTGCATTGAAAGGAAATAGCCGTCTTCGGCATGCGTTAAGATGCCGGACGCCAGAATTATTACAGAAAGGGCAGTAGCGAGTCTGGTATTCATTTGGACAGTTCAATATTAAGCTGATAATAATACATATGAAAGAATAAATTTCCGGAAAGGATTCACATGAGAACAATGAGGCATGCGACGATTTTATTCCTGGCAGTAGTGTTGCCATGCATGGCAGAGAGTGTCTGGCCCGAGTTTCGTGGTCCGTATGGTAACGGACATGTTGCCGCGCCCGGCGATGAGAAGACAATTGGTCTTCCATTGAAATGGAGCGAGACTGAAAACATCAAGTGGAAGACTGAAATTCCAAACCGTGGCTGGTCGACGCCTGTTGTTCTTGGCGGACAGATATGGATGACAGCCGCCACAACGAATGGCACGGATTTTTTTGCCATATGTGTTGATACTGAGACAGGCAAAATTATTTTCAATGAAAAAGTGTTCCATTGCGACAATCCGGAACCGCTGGGTAATGCTGTGAACTGTTATGCTGCACCTTCTCCGGCAATCGAACAGGGCAGAGTCTATCTCCATTTCGGGAGTTACGGTACCGCCTGTTTGGATACATCCAGCGCCAAGGTGATCTGGAAGAGAAATGATCTTCCGTGCCGCCATTACCGCGGGCCAGGATCATCGGTCGTTCTTTTTGAAGATCTGCTGATTCTGACGATGGATGGCGTTGATGTACAGTACATGGTGGCACTGGACAAGAAGACAGGCAAGACGGTCTGGAAGACGGACAGGACGGCCATTTGGAATGACCTTGGGCCGGACGGGAAGCCTCACAAGGATGGTGATCATCGCAAGGCGTACAGTACCCCCTTGATTGTCAATGTTGATGGAAAATTCCAGATGTTCACGGCAGGTTCGAAAGCCATGTACAGTTATGATCCAAGAAGCGGGCAGGAGTTATGGAAGATAAAACACATCTGTTATTCAGCGGCTGCGCGTCCGCTTTATTACAAGGGTCTTGCCTTGATGGTTACAGGGATGCCTAAAGTTGAGGTTATAGCCATCAAGGTGGATGGAAAGGGTGATGTTACCGACAGCCATATTGCGTGGCGTTACAGCCAGGCTGTTGGAAGGACGCCCACGCCGATACTTGTCGGTGATCTTTTGTACATATTGAGTGATGATGGAACGGTGACATGTCTTGAAGCTGGGAATGGGAAGGTGGTGTGGTTGGAACGTATCAGGAGTAATTACTGTGCTTCTCCCATTTATGCTGATGGTCGCCTCTACTATTTCAGCAACCTCGGCAAGACCACAATCCTGAAGCCGGGTCATGCGTTTGAAGTTCTCGCAACAAACACACTGGATGAAGGCTTTATGGCTTCTCCGGCTGTGCTTGGCAAGGCGCTTATTCTCAGGACAAAAACCCACCTCTACCGGATTGAAGAATAGTTGGGTCTGGATGTGAAATCTGCCGGATACCTGCTTATTGTTTTTCTGCTGGCGTTGTGTTGCGTCGGCGCTGGAAAGACATGGCGTTTCTTCAGACGGAAGAAACTTCTGCATATACCTGCTTCGGATTTGTGGAAGGGTTTTCTTGCTACGAATATTCCCTTGTACACGTACTTGTCTGATAGCTTGAAAGAAGAGCTGCATGGGCATATCAATGTGTTCCTGGACGAAAAGCGCTTTGAAGGGTGTGGAGGCATTGAAATCAATGATGAGATCCGGGTTACTATTGCCGCTTTGGCCTGCATTCTTTTGCTCAACAGGAAGACGGATTATTACCCTAAGCTGAAGTCGATCCTTGTTTATCCGCACCCTTACGTTGCGGAGGATGCCGGTATGCTTGGCGACATGCGCGTTAATGCGCATTCTGTCCGGGCGGGTGAATCATGGTCAACTGGTGTTGTCGTGATTGCATGGGACCAGGTGAATTGCAGGGCCAGGAATATCGGCGGCGCGTACAATGTTGTTCTGCATGAGTTTGCCCACCAGTTGGATGAAGAAGATGGGTCTGGCACTATGGGTGTTCCGATTCTGGGGGAGGGATCGAGTTACGCAACATGGGCGAAGATTCTGGGCGGGGAATATCACAACCTGTTACAGAAGGTGGATCGTGATGAGGCTGATGTCATGAGCGATTACGGCGCGACGAACGAGGCCGAGTTCTTTGCTGTTGCAACTGAAACTTTTTTCGAGAAACCATTGCAGTTTCGCAAAGCCCATCCGGCATTGTATGATCAGTTGAAGGGTTATTATAAACTTGATCCTGCCGGATGGTTGAGCTCTGATTTAAAGTGATGATAGAAGAATGAGATTACTGATAGATGTTGGGTCTGTTATTACCATAATTAAAAATCTTAAATGCTGGTAAAACAGGGTTAGTGAGTGCTTGATGATTAGCCGCAGGCAATTTCTGAATTCGGTGACTGCAGGAACTCTGTTCCTTGCAGGTTGCCGCAGTCCTTTCTTTTCTACACACTCAAGGCGAAAGCCATCTTTTCGTGTTCTTTACAGTAATGACACGACCAACATAACGAGTTGTGTGAGTCCGTGGCACAGAAAAGGGGAACCGTTCCGGCCGAAGATGCTGGAGGCAACGATTGATGAGGCGGCTGGCGTGGATGCGCATCTGCTTCAGCCGGGGCTGTGCTGGGTCCCATGGTGGAAAAGCAAAACATATCCCGTGGAAGATCATTATCGCTGGATGAAAGACAAATACGGTGTTGATCCTGATTCGTTCGGCCGTTACATGATTGAAGGCGGCGATATCGTGAAAGTTTTTGTCGATCGATGCCGCATGCGTGGACAAGCACCTTTTATTTCATTCAGGCTCAACGACGGCCATCACAAGGAATGGGTTGATGCAAAGCCTGGCGAGAAAGTCGGAGGAGGGGCCTCACAGGGAATTACGAGGTTCTATCATGAGCATCCGGAATACCGGATCGGGTCGGACCTGAATAACTGGAATCAGCGAGTTCATGACTGGGTTTTCCCTGAGGTGCGCGCCCACAAGCTCGCGTTCATCAGGGAGCTTTGTGAAAATTATGATATTGACGGCCTTGAGCTGGATTTTCTCAGGCATTGCAGTTTGTTTCAGTTCGATAAAACAACAAGGGAACAACGCTGCAGCATAATGACAGGCTTTGTGAAACAGGTGCGTGACCTGCTTGATCGGACCGTGAAACCGGGTCAGCATCGCTGGTTGTGTGTTCGCATTCCGTGTTACCTGGCTGCGCACGATCTGCTAGGCATTGATGTGGCTGCTTTTGCGGATGCCGGTGTGGAAATGTTCAACCTTTCGTCGTATTACGTTTTTGAGCAGCAGACCGATGTGGCGGCGGTGAGGAAACTCGTGCCCAGTTCAGCGGTTTACGCGGAGATGACGCACACGACGCGGGTGGGCCCGAAGGTCAGCAGCGTTTCAGGTTATGACGATTTCAGTTTCCGCAGGACCGCTGATGAGCAGTTCTATACCACGGCACATCTCGCCTATGCGCGTGATCTGGACGGTGTGAGTACATTTAATTTTGTTTATTATCGTGATCATGGCACGCCGCTACGAGGACCTTTCGGTGAACCACCTTTTCATATCTTCAAACATCTGAAAGATCCAAGCTGGCTTGCAAAACAGCCACAGTATTATTTTATAACGCGAGCACATGATGCCCCTCCGGTACCGAACAGGCAGATGGGCAGCAAGAAGCCAAGAACAGTGAAGACAGGGGTGGTAACGGACTTTGTCCTTGATATGGCGCCGCCGGCAGGCGGATGGGAAAAGGGTGGAGTGTTGAGGGTTCAGACAAATGCGCCAATGCAAAAACATGTGCTGGCCGCGAGGTTGAACGGTTTGTTGTTGAAGCCAACGAAGAATGTTGCCGAGCCATATGTCTCGCCGCATATGCAGTTGCTGGGAACGGCGGATAAGTTACGGGCGTGGACTGTGCCGGCGGAAGTGCTGTGTGATGGGAAGAACAGGGTGGAGTTTACGATAGAGAGCGGCGGATCATCGGTTGAATTGGTGTTTCTTGATCTGGCGGTAAGGTGATAAGGTTGTTTCTGGCAGGAAAGACCCTCCCGTCTTCGCCAAGGCTTTACCGGACAAGCCGGGCCGTCTGATGATAAGGAGAATTATGATCGTTAAATTCTTGTTTGTGATGGGGTTCGTAATGTTGGGAGCGGGTGTGAAAGCGGAAGATGCGAAAGAGCAGAAGCCACAGGTGATAATATTGAAACTGGATGACATGTGTACGCATGGGGCGAAGAATGGTGCGGTTGTTTCACCGAGGTGGCTCAAGGTGATTGCTTTTCTTGAAGAACGGAAAATGAAGGCATCGATCGGCATTCATGGGTTTTCGCTGGATTGTGACAACCAGCAGTATTTTGATTATCTCAAGGAGCTAAACAAAAAAGGTTTTGAATTCTGGAATCACGGATACAAGAACAGGACGAAGGCCGACATCAAGGGTGAATTTGAGGTGGATTCTATTGAGGAACAGAAAGCATCACTGGAAAAGGTGCAGAAACTGGCGAAGGAAAAGCTGGGAGTTGAATTAAAAGCATTTGGACCCCACTGGAGCGGGACAAATGAGAGTACGGATAAGGCGCTAGATGCTATTCCTGAAATAAAATACATCTTCTTTTATGGTCCCAAGGACAAGAACGTTTCATCGAAGATTATCCTGGAACGCAATGTGAACCTTGAGAATCCCACATTTGTGCCGGACTTTGACAAGTTCAAGGCGGTCTATGAGAAATCCGGTACAAAAAGGGAGTATATAGCCATGCAGGGACATCCAAACCAGTGGGATGACAAACGTTTCGCAGGCTTTGAAAAAATCATCGATTACCTTGCAGGAAGAGGGTGTGTTTTTATGACTGTTTCCGGCTATTTTGATGCAAAAAAGGCCAACTAACCGGTATATTTCCCATCTTCTGAATATTGTCGAAAGCTTGCAATAAATTAACGGCTGATACCGTTAATTATAAAAGAAAGCTGTGTAACGGTGGTGTGGTTTGTACTGAGGTGAGTGGTGACGTGGATATAGTACAGTGGTAAACTGAAGCTGATATAAAACATTAATGTTCTGGCGTTCCTATGCAAACATCAAACAAGACGGTGTGGGTTCTTGGGTTTGTTCTGTGGACATTGATTGCGGCAGCCGCGGAGAAGCCTGTTGTGCCTCCTGCCGAGACTGATCCGAATAAAAATCCTTATGACAGCGGCATCAAGCCGACGCCTGTCTGTGAGATTGACCGGATGGTGTTCGCCCGGCTGGAAAAGCTTGGTATTCAGCCGGCAAATATCTGTTCTGATGCCGTGTTTGTCCGGCGTGCTTTTCTTGATGTGATAGGAACTCTGCCCACTGCAAAAGAAGCAAAAGAATTCATCAAAGATACAAATCCTAAAAAGCGTGAGGAATTAATTGATGAGTTGCTGAAGCGCGAGGAGTTTATTGACTACTGGACAATGAAGTGGTGTGACATTCTCAGGGTCAAGGCTGAATTCCCAATCAATCTCTGGCCGAATGCCGTTCAGGCTTATCATCGCTGGATCCGTACTGCGATCCGGGACAACATGCCATATGATAAATTTGTACGCGAATTGCTGACAGCCAATGGCAGTAATTTCAGGGTTGGGCCGGTAAATTTCTACCGCGCAGTGCAGAGCAAGGAACCGAATGGGTTGGCGCAGGCTGTTGCTCTGACATTTATGGGGGAACGTGCAGAGAAATGGCCGCAGGAGCGACTTGATGGCATGGCCGGATTCTTTTCGCAGCTCAGTTACAAATCCACGCGTGAATGGAAGGAGGAAATTGTATTCTTTGATTCAACGAGGACCAACAAGGATGGTGTGGTGGCGACCAAGGCGGTTTTTCCCGATTGTAAGGAATTTAAATTTTCCCCTGACCGTGACCCGCGGTTGGTGTTTGCCGACTGGCTTGTTTCGTCGGACAACAAATGGTTTGCGCGCAATATCGTCAATCGCATGTGGTCTTGGCTGCTTGGGCGGGGCATCATACATGAGCCTGACGATATCCGGTCTGACAATCTGCCTGTGAATCCAGAGTTGCTGGCCTACCTGGAAAAAGAGCTCGTTGCGTCAAAATGGGACCTTAAGCATATTTTCAGACTGATCCTGAAATCGCGCACTTACCAGCTTTCTTCGGTTTCGGGTCCTCGCAACCAGGAGGCCGAGGCGAACTTCGCGCGTTATCCGTTGCGGCGTCTCGAAGCTGAGATTCTGATTGATGCTTTGAATCAGATCACGGGGACTACCGAGAAATATACGAGCGCAATTCCCGAGCCGTTTACTTTTATACCCGAGGATCAGCGTTCAGTTGAGCTGCCTGACGGCAGTATCACCAGTTCATTCCTGGAACAGTTCGGGCGCCCGTCGCGCGATACGGGGCTGGAGTCGGAGCGGAACAATAAGGTTACTGCCGACCAGCGGCTGCACATGCTGAATTCAAGCCATATCCAGCGAAAGCTCGAACAGGGGCCGAAAATGGTATATTTATTGAAGAAGGCCTCGTCTCCACGAGAAGTGGTTGGCGGACTTTACTTGATGATTCTTTCGCGTTTACCTACGGAGCAAGAAGCCAGGGCCGTAGTAAATTATACAGAGTCCAGCGGTGTAAAGGGGCGTGATGTGGCTATAGACCTGGCCTGGGCATTGATAAACAGTCCTGAATTTCTTTACCGGCATTAGACGAAAGAGCAGGTGAAATATGAAGTCAAATCCTATTACCCAAGAAATCTGGAACAATGGAAATTTGCATGTAACACGGCGTGAGGCAATACGCAGAACCTTGCTGGGCACTGCCGGCCTGATGCTGGCCGATCGCGTTGTTCCTTTTGCCAAGGCTGCACCTAGAACTCCAACGGCCAAGTCAGTTATACAGATATGGATGTGGGGTGGACCCTGCCATCTGGATACTTTTGATCCCAAACCTGAAGCCGGCAATGATTATTGTGGTCCTCTGGCTAAGACCTTGGAAACGAACGTAAAGGGTATAAGAATTGGCGAGATGCTGCCCGAGTTGGCAAAGCAGGCAGATAAATACACGATCCTCAGGGGGATGACGCATGGTATCAACGGTCACGAGACGGCGGCTTATGAAGTTCAGACTGGGAGAAAACCTGGTGATGGGCAGGTTTACCCGGCTGTTGGTGCCGTGGTTTCTCTCTTTAAAGGTTATGAAGCTGGCTACAAGGGGCTTCTTCCGCCTTATATTGTGTTGACCGAGTTACAGGGACGCTTTTCAGAAGCCGGGTTTCTTGGATCAAGGGCCAAGCCTTTTGCGACGGGTGGTGATCCTGCTAAAAACCCGTTTGTTGTCGAAGGTGTAGTGGCAAAGGGTATTACTGAAAAGCGGCAGAAAGATAGAAGGGAACTACTGCAGAACCTTGACACCATGGGGCAGATCATGAAGGACGATCCCCGCCTGAAGGATAATGAGAAGTGTGAACAGGCCGCTTATGACCTTATTCTGGGTGATGCCGGCAAAGTGTTTGATCTGTCACAGGAAAAGGAAACTGTACGTAACCAGTATGGCCTTAATACTTTTGGACAGTCCTGTCTTCTGGCGCGGCGCCTGGTTGAACGTGGGGTTCCGTATGTCACGATAAATTACAAGGGGTGGGATACACATAAGGCACATTTTCAGACAATGCGTAAAAACCTTCCTGTTTTGGATAAAGGTTTTGCGTCGCTCCTGCAGGATCTTTCTGATCGCGGACTCCTTGCCAGCACAATCGTTTGGTGGGGCGGTGAATTCGGGCGAACGCCTAAAATCCAGTGGGAGGCCCCATGGAATGGAGGACGAAACCACTATGGTAAGGCGTTCTGTCATGTTGTTGCGGGTGGTGGATTCAAGGGCGGACAGGTTGTGGGTGCCACGACTGCAAATGGTGAAGAGGTGAAAGATCGTCCAATTTATCCGCCGGACCTTATTGGAAGTTTTTATCAGCTCCTCGGGATAGACCCAAATGCGAAGTTACCCCACCCACAGGGGCAGGATGTACGGGTAATGTCTGCGAATAATGCTGACGGTAAGGAGCGAAGGGGCGGCTTGTTGACGGAAATTATGTGAACAAGGAGCGTTTATGAAATTCTCTCGGATCTCCTGGATCCTTGGTTGCATCTTGATGAGTGCAACATTTTTACATGCGCAGACGTCTCAGGGTGGGCCGCATATTGGATATGTTTATCCAGCTGGCGGGAAACAGGATTCATCCTTTGATGTGACAATAGGTGGCCAATTTCTTGGAGGGCTAACCAATATATTTGTTTCAGGTGGTGGTGTGCAGTCTTCGATTGTTGAGGTCATCAGGCCGATAAGCGGGAAAGAACTGAACGATTTACGTATCAAGGCTGACGAGTTGCTCGCCCGTAGGTCGGTAGTTAAGAATGATTTCAAGGCGCTGGAGAATTTCCGGAGTTTTAAGAATGCTAGCAAGGATGACAAAAAGAACGACGGAATGGAGGATAAGGAAATACAGGATCTCAAAAAGAAGTATGAGAATTCTAAATGGACAGCGGAAGACGATAAAATGCTGATGGATGTCCGGAAAAAAATTTCCGGTGGAATAAGGCGCCCTGAAAACCCATCTATTTCCGAGATTGCCAGCCTGCGATTTAAGATATCACCAGACGCCAAACCTGGCGATCGTGAGATACGACTGGTTACGGCACAGGGGCTCACAAACCCCATGCTTTTCAAGATAGGAGTGATTCCGGAGTACACTGAACCAGCGAAGAAAACCATCCAGCAGCAAAGAGTTATAAAAGGGGGTGAGGGCGGCGGGTTTGGTTCTGTTAAGGAGAAAAAAGATACGAAGGTAACATTGCCGGCAGTAATAAATGGACAGATACTTGAAGGTACTATAGATCGTTACTGTTTTGAGGCGAAAAAGGGAACGAAGCTGGTAATCATTTCAAGTGCAAGGGAGCTGATACCTTACATTGCTGACGCAGTTCCTGGCTGGTTTCAGGCAACTCTGGCACTGTACGACTCATCTGGTAACGAGGTTGCTTATAACGACGATTTCCAGTCCAATCCCGATCCGGTCCTCTACTACGAGATTCCGTCCGATGGGGAATATGTTCTTGCTATTAAGGATTCAATCTACCGTGGCAGGGAGGATTTTGTCTACCGCATTACTCTTGGTGAACTGCCATTCATAACGAGTATTTTCCCCCTGGGCGGTCCAAAAGACTCATCGACAAAAATTGAATTGAAAGGATGGAACCTGCCTTCCAGTTCTATGACTTTTGATGTGAAGGACAAAGCGCCTGGCATATATCCGGTTTCGCTACAGAAGGATGAATGGATTTCCAATGTAATGCCGTTTGCCGTAGATGATGTGCCGGATTGCCTTGAAAAGGAACCGGACAGCCAGCACAGGACTGCCCAGATGATAACCATGCCGGTTGTTGTTAATGGCAGTATTGATCATCCCGATGATCGTGATTTCTTTAAATTCGAAGGGAAGGCGGGTGATGAGATTGTTGCCGAAGTATATGCGCGTCGGTTGAACTCGCCGCTGGATGCGATGGTGAAGTTGTCTGATGCCGGCGGGAGGGAGATTGGTTGTAATGATGATTTTGAGGACAAGGGTTCCGGGCTGGAGACACATCACGCGGATTCTTATCTCAGGGTCACCCTCCCGTCGAACGGTACATATTTCGTGGAGGTTGTGGATGTCCAGCATAATGGCGGTCCTGAGTATGCGTATCGCCTTCGCGTCAGCATGCCGCGACCGGACTTCGCGTTGCGCGTGACGCCGTCCAGTGTGAATCTCCGGGCGGGCGGGACGGTCGCGGTGACCATATACGCGCTGCGATATGATGGTTTTACCAACGCCATAAACGTTGCCTTGAAGGATGCACCTGAAGGTTTCAAGCTCGGTGGAACAATAATTCCAGGGACACAGGAGCAGGTTCGGGTTACATTGACTGCCCCGCCTCTTGCCCAGACACAACCAGTTGCGTTAAAGGTAGAGGGGACGGCAACCATTAAAGGGAATGTAGTGACCCGGCAGGCGGTGCCGTCCGAGGATATGATGCAGGCGTTTTTCTACCGGCACCTTGTGCCTTCCGAGGAAATGCGCGTAGGTGTGGGTGGCAGGGCAAAGTCGAAACAGAAAAAGAAGCAGGTTCCTGCCGTAAAAGTCATCAGTGCGCTTCCTGTGAGAATTCCCGCTGGGGGAACCGCTGTGATAAAGTTAAACATACCGGGCGATCTCGCTGCGAAGAAAATAGATCTTGAGCTGGATGATCCGCCCGCCGGTGTGCGTTTGGTGAAGTTTTCGTCAATGCCGAGCGGAGCCGAAATTCTACTTGCCAGCGACCAGAAGCAAGTTAAGGAAGGTCAGGAAGGTAACTTGATTATTGCCGCTTATCTTCGTTCCGATAAAACGGAGAAAGATAAACAGTCTGGCAAGTCACGCGTTAAACTGACGACGCTGCCGGCAATTCCATTTGAAGTGATCGCGAAACAGAAATAGGTCTTCTGATTATCGCGTCGAATCCATTATTCCGCGGAAATAGCCGATTGATTCTGCAATGCCGACAAGAGGGTCCTGCATGTCCTTCTCGTATTCCAGGCTGCAGGCTCCGTTGTATTTGACTTTTCTCAGCATTCGCACGAATGCCGGTAAATCCAGAATACCGCGAGGCAGCTCGATGCCTTTACCCTGCTTGTCGGGCGAAGTTATGTTCTTTATGTGTATATCATATACGCGGCCGGCATATTTCTCCATGTCTGCCACAGGGTCTGCGCCGGTACGCATGTTGTGGCCGATGTCAAGGCACATGCCGATACGCGGATCAAGATCCTTGATGTAATTCATGATGCACTCTGCATTGGAGTAGGGCAGGTTGTCCGGGCCATGATTGTGGATTGCATACTTGAAGTCGTACTCTTTGACTTTTCCTTCGACATACTTGAGAAGTTCCGGTGATTCGACTTTCTTCTTGTCGACTTCCTTGTGAGGCACGCCGACGATCAGTTTTACACCGACGCGTTTGGCATAGGCAAATGCCTCGTCAACTGCCTGTTCGGTGCCCATGTAGATCGGGCCTACTGCGTATCCGGTCACTCCGAAGGATTTGCATTTTTCATGGAATGCGGCGATTTCTTCATCCGTGCTTTTCATTGGAAGATGGAAATCCTTGATGCATAGGTAATGAACATCCACTTTCTTCATCATTTCCAGTGCCTGGTCGAGCTTGAATTTATTGAATGAGTAACCCGCAATGCCGAGACGGAAGGTATCTTTAGGGTTGCCTGATTCGGCGGACTGTTGGGCATAGGAGGTCCTGGTCGATGCTGTGGCCATGCCGGCGGCAAGAAGGCCCATGCCTGTTGTCTTTAGGAAGGAACGTCGTGAAGTCATGATTAATCTCCTTAATTATGGGGGGAATTGTTAGATCCGTTTAGCGGTGAAGTCAACTGGATTGTTGGCGAAGAGGCCAGTTTGGGTGAATATTTACGTGCTGGATAGTATGGGATTGTCAATGTGTTGAAATGTGATAGCATGTGCCAAATAATATGCTTTGAGAGTGCGGTTGTCAGTATGTGGGCATAAATAATCATGTATATGATAATTTGAGGAAATGATTCTGAATTCAGAGGGTACAACTGGTCAGTTTGGAATTGATAAAGCCTCTCCAGGGGATTTCATCCGTTTCCTCAACAATATCATCAACTCGATTGATGATCCGATTTTTGTCAAGGATGAGCAACACAAGTGGGTGCTTCTTAATGATGCATGTTGCAGGCAGATAGGGAATGAGAGGGCCGTCCTGATAGGGAAAACCGACTTTGATTTTCACCCACAAGCTGAGGCCCAGGTATTCTGGGACAAGGATGCTCTGGTCCTGAAGACTGGCGAAGTTAACCTGAACAGAGAGAAGGTCACTTATCCTGATGGCAGTGTACATGTTGTATCCACCAAGAAATCATTGCTGACAGATTATGCGACGGGCCGGAAATATATAGTTGGTATTATCAGGGATATAACTGCCCAGGCTGCGTTGGAGGCGGAACGGGAAAAGCTTATTATCGACCTTCAGGATGCACTTCTTCGAATCAAAACTTTGAAGGGTTTGATACCTATCTGTGCCGCCTGCAAAAAGGTCAGATCGGACGATGGTTACTGGGAGCAGGTCGAGGACTATGTGCACGAACATTCCGGGGCTGATTTTACTCATGGTTATTGCCCCGAGTGTGCCGCTAAATTACTCAGTGAAAGCTGATCAAGTCGAAGTGTTGGATATTCGGTGGAGTCCTTTGCGTTGGTCTCCATTGTATTGTGAACAAGTATTTCTCGTCAAACTAACTGGAGGAAAGGAATAGTTTCATGATGGTATCTCGAGCATCTGCATTGTCCGTCGGTCTGATGTGTGCCGTTATCTTTGCCTTGAACGCTGATGCGCAGGTTAAACAGCCTTTGGCGCCGGCTTCCGAACGCATTGTTGTAATTATCAGTGTTGATGGTCTTTCTGCCTGCTATCTTGATGATCCAAAAGCAGACATACCTACAATTCGCAGGCTGGCACTGGAAGGTGCGAGGGCGGACGGAATGAAATGTGCAATGCCTTCAGTGACTTGGCCTACTCACACTACGCTCGCGACGGGTGTTCATCCTGGAAAGCATGGAGTCATCGGCAATTCGTACTGGGACAGAGAGGAGGGGAAGTCGGTTGCCTTCATTCCTGACCCACTGTTTGACAAGGACGAGATCGTAAAAGTTCCGACCATCTATGACCTTGCGAGCCGAGCCGGTCTGAAAACCGCGGCCATCTGCTGGCCGGCCAGCCGCAACGCCAAAACTCTCGACTGGACAGTGCCCGATATTTTTCCGAACGACTTGTTCCAGAAGTACAGCACACCCTCCTTGCTTGCCGAATTCCGTGAGGAAAATATTCCTTTCGACATGCAGGAGACATGGTGCAAGGCCCCTGTCGGTGGCGTTGCCAGGGACTGGATGTATTCACGCATGGCATGCCACGTGATTCGCAAACATCGTCCGAATCTTCTTATGCTGCACCTTGTGGAATCCGATCATGTCCAGCATGCTTACGGATTGCAGTCGCCCGAAGCCTATTGGGTTTGCAGTCACTCGGATGACCGTATACGCGATGTATGGGAGGCGGCAACCGCTGCTCTGCCCGGGCGTGTTACGTTTTTTGTGGTGTCTGACCATGGGTTCATGTCCTATACGCGCGAGATCAAGCCTAACATTAAACTCAAGCAGTCGGGTTTGATCAAGATGAACGGGACAAAAATAGTTTCCCGCCAGGTCACGGCTCTCGGGCAGGGCGGCAGTACTTTTATCTACGTTCTCGACAAGGAACATCGCTCTGAAATTCTTGCAAAGCTCGCGGCAGAATTCCGGGATGTTGAAGGTGTTGATCTGGTAATAGAGGAAAAGGATTTTGCAAAGTTTGGTATGATTACCGCGGATAAAGACCCGCGCATGGCAGATCTTGTTCTATCGGCAAAACCTGGATTCAGTTTCTCCGATAATATGACAGGGGATGCGGTGGTGACGCCGCCTGGCGGACCGGTCCGTGGTTCTCACGGGTGTGATCCTGCTCAGCCTACGCTCCGGTCGATGTTTGTCGCCTGGGGTGCAGGGATCAAGGCGGGCAGCAGGGTGACGGGCATGAATTCCACAGATATGGCTCCGACGGTTGCAAGGTTAATGGGATTGGATATGGCCGATGTGGACGGTAAAGCGAGGGATGAAATTCTGGTTAAATGAATCTTATAATATGAAAAGAAATATTCTTACTGTGGTTTGCATGTTGGCGTTCGCGGTGTCATCACATGCGGGTGGGGAACTGGTCAATAATGGTGATTTCTCGAAGCTTGATGATTCCGGCTGGGTTGCTGGATGGCCTCGCGGCAGAAATGCAGTGATTCAAAAGGGTGACGATGGTAACAGACTGGTGTTGTCCGGAGCCAATGCCGGTGTAAACATGAAGATTCCGTTACGTCCTGAATACTGGCAGCTTAAACTTT
>Ga0156394_1028_pt1 | contig 20320 bp, 1 predicted proteins | sample RifOxyA3_FD_108038 | JGI IMG/M metagenome (GOLD analysis project Ga0156394, IMG submission 108038) | Lentisphaerae bacterium RIFOXYA12_FULL_48_11 | reverse complement strand
CTCAGCCTGTAGTTTCAGTCAATGCAAATGCGGCAACCATTTCCACCGTGATCACCGGCAACCAGGGGTTTGTGAAATCAGGGTCTGGTACATTGTTCCTCGCCGGGACCAATACGTACCTGGGCACAACGAGACTAAACGCAGGAATTCTGCACATTACGAACGACACTAACCTCGGCAGTGCAAATGCAGGACTGGTATTTAATGGAGGCACACTTAGGACAACAAGCGATGTTACCATCAACAGGGGCATCACATTCCTCGCTAATGCCGTGATCAGCAATGAACTCGCAACTACACTTGCCATGACCAATGCCATAACAGGTGGGTTCAATCTGACTAAAACTGGCGCTGGCACACTGGTTCTGTCAGGATCCAACACATACAGCGGCACAACAATGCTTCTGGGTGGCGAGATGAGCCTCGTCAACAACGGCTATATGACCGGTACTCTCAGAGTCTGGAGCAATGCTACATTCAGCATCAAGAATAATGCTTATGCAACATTCTCAAGCCTGTTTCTGGGTGAAAACACTGGCAGCACCGGCAACTTGAATCATGTCAACGGCACAATTACGGTTAGCGGTCATATTCGTGTCGGGCATTACCCCAACGAAACCAGCACTTATATCATGAACGGCGGGACGTTGAGAATAACAAGCACGACCGGAACAAATCCATTTGGAACAGGGGAACAGGGCAGCGGTGTAATGTACCTGGGTATTGATGGGACAGGTATATTTATCCAGAACGGAGGCGATGTCATCATTCCAGCCCTGGTACTGGACAATCGTTATAATCAAGGGCCAACAGCAGGAACAGACACTTATACTTTAAATGGCGGAACTCTTACTCTCGGCTCGTGGGGCATCCAGGGACAAGCCGGCACGCTGGTTAATTTTGGTGGCGGAACGGTTAAAGCCAGCACAAATTGGACAGGTTCAACAGCAATGGCCCTGCAAACCGGCGCAGGTGGAAATACAATCTTCGATACAACGGGCGGCAACATAACTTTATCCGGCACGATTTCCGGCACCGGCGGATTAACCAAAATCAGTACCGGCACATTGACTCTTTCCGGTTACAACACATACAGCGGAACCATGATAATCAGCAACGGTACTCTCGCTATAACGGGCGTTGATGGTTCGGCTGGAGGCAGTACAAACATCATAGTAGAAAAAGACGCCCTGCTTTCAATTGATACTTTGTCAGGTAACGCTATAGGCGATACAGCCAGACTGGTCATTAATTCAGATGCAACTACAACCGGCAGGGTCTACCTTGCCAGTCACATCAGGAAAACCGTCGGCAGTATCTATTTTGGAGCCACACCTGCTGGCGCAGGCACATGGGGTTCATCAGCCAGCACTGCCGATAACAAAAACGATGACTATTTTACCGGCACCGGAATATTGAGGATTGGCACTTATGGCGCTGACGGTTCCTGGTCAAACGATATCAACGGGGCCTGGAGTGTGGCAGGCAACTGGACAAACAGCATAATTCCATTCGGCGATAGCAAGACTGCTTACTTTACCAATGCGATAACAGCAGACCGTATGGTTACCCAGGACTCCAACTCCGTAATCATTGGCAGCATGACTTTCAACGCACCCGGATCAATGTTTAACTGGACATTAACCGGTAATCCAATAGAGCTGGCAAATTACAGCCAACCAGTGATCTCTGTACTTACAAACACCGCCACTATTTCAACGGTGATCACCGGCATACAGGGATTTGTTAAATCAGGTCCCGGCACACTGATTCTTGCAGGAACCAACACTTATACCGGCTCAACAAGAATAAACGCCGGAATCCTGTACGTCACGAATGATGATGCCCTCGGCCAGGCAGGCGCCGGTATAACATTCAATGGCGGCACGTTAAGTACAACAAATGACATTACCTTCAACAACAGAACGGTCACCCTTCTCTCTGGTGGTGCTGTATTCACCAACGAGCCTGGCAGCACATTGACAATTCCAAATACAGTCGTTGTAAGCCCAAGTCCAGCCGTTGGTGGCAGCACTCTGACCAAGAACGGCGAAGGCACCTTGATTTTCAATGGCAACAGCACGATGGGCGCAGTAACACAACGACTTGGAACCCTGACACTGAACGGAGCATATAACACTCTCGGCGCTATTACTACTTATGGAGGTACCTTTACCATAGGAGGTGGCACCAACACGGTTGGATCAATAACACACAGGCTGGGAACCCTGAACTTTAACGGCGCTTCCAACAATAGTACTGCAATTACCACTTATGGCGGCGCAACAGGGACCTTGTTGAACATCAACGGCGTAACAAGCCTGGGCACAAACAACAGCATGCTGATTGGTAATGCAAACGGTGACCGCAGTGTAGTTACAATCGCTACCAATGCGCTCATGTATAAAATGTACGTTGGAAATGCTTCAGGAGCTGCTGGCGCCACTTACCAGACAGGCGGCACTGTTAATGTAGGACTCACCATAGTGAGCCAGGATGTACTTTCTATTGGAGTAAATAACGGCTATGGCTACTATCTTATTTCCGATGGTATTCTCAATGCCGGACAACTTAGCGCCAGCGCCGGCAGCGGTACCGGCAACATTGGCGTTTTCGATATATGCGGCGGTACCGTCAACGTTGTTAAAAACTCAGGTGGGTGGCTGATATCCGGTGGCTGGGGTGCGTCCAGCAAAGGCGTCATCAACATATTTGGTGGCACCTTGGCAGGTCCTGCAGCCACTCCTGTCACCTTGAGTATCTTCGCCAACAAAGCTCATGGCATGTTTAATCTTCTAGGGGCAAGTGCTGTCCTTATCGCTACCAACAATGCCAATGGCCTCAACATGATGGGTGCTGTCAACAACAGCAATTCCGTGTTCAACCTCAATGCAGGGACCCTCATTGCGTCGCGCATCTACCAGGGTTCGGCGAGCCCAGCCCAGTTTAACTTCAACGGTGGCACTCTACTGGCATGGGAAGGCGGAATGACCGTGACCATGTCCATGAATACAGGCGGGGTAGCTTACGTATACAATGGTGGTGCGATCATTAACTCCACCAACTCCACGATTGTTATATCGACTCCGTTACTCGCCCCCACCGGCTATGGCGTGACAAATATTGCGATAGCCAGTGGAGGAACCGGCTACATAGGCGCCCCATATTTGCTGGTAAGCGGCGGCAGCGGAAAAGGCGCAACAGCAATTGCACAGATAGACATCAGCCAGGCCAGTCCGACCTTCGGACAAGTCACCAACATTATTGTGACATGTCCCGGCTCTGACTATCAGCCTGGAGACGTTATCACAGTAACCCTGGCAGGAGGCGGCTGCACCATACCAGCAACAATCGGAGACATCACCCTTACTCCAAATATCGGAGGTGGTCTTACAAAGACAGGTTCAGGAACACTGCGACTTTCAGCAGGAAACAGTTATTCCGGCACGACATTAGTCAACACCGGCCTGCTTTATGCTTCGACTGTTGGGGCCCTTGGTGGCACGACAAATATTACGATAGAGGCCGGTGGCCAGGTTATAATCGATACAACAAGCACGACAATCAACAGCAGCGCATCAATAAACTTGCAAGTAGTCGGCTCAACATATGGAACGATATATCTTACCAACGGGGTTAATGAAATCGTCAGCGCTCTTTATTCCAACGGTGTAGCTCTGGCCACAGGAACCTGGGGCAGAACGGCCAGCGGATGTACTTACACCAACGATAATTTCTTCACAGGACCCGGATTGCTTACTGTTCGCACAGGATATGGCCAGTGGATACCGGATGCAGATGGTAATTGGAACACCGATGCCAATTGGACAAACAATATCGTTCCTCTGGGCAGCATGGCAACAGCCTATTTCACCAACTCAATATCCGGGCATCGATCAATTAATCAGGACATTGCCACACTGAATATCGCAAATCTGTATTTCGGGTCGCCACTGACCACGTGGAACTGGTCATTAACAAACAATATAATTAATTTCACCAATACAATAGCCACGCCAGTTGTGACGGTCACAACGAATACAGCTACCATCAGCAGTTCGCTCACCAGCGTGCAGGGTTTTACCAAAAATGGCTCCGGCACACTTAACTTGAATGGTAACACCAACTCGCTTGGCTCACTATCTGTCGGCACTGGGTCGTTGAATCTCTACGGCATTCAGAACAGCATTTCGAACGTGAACATCTCCGGCACAACAACGTTCAACGGCGAGACAAACATCATCGGGACGCTGACAGTAAGCCGAGACACCATGACTCTCAACGGCATGACAAACTATGTCACCAATGTAACGGTTTATGCTGGAACACTGACGTTCAGCGGCAAAACCAATGCCATTGGGCAGGTTTCCGTTAATAACGGCCAGATGCTATTGGCCAACGGGACAAACCTTGTTGGATTCACGACCGTTAACGGCGGAACACTCACACTTGCCGATTCGTCCACGAATGCTTTCACCAGCAACTTATACATGACCGGCGGTGGCACCAACGCGGCCAGAATGAATATCTATGGGCCAATGACGATGAACAACAACTTCAACCTGCAGATCGGCAATGCTGCAGGTAGCCGCGCCATAGCAACAATCACAACAAATAGCACAATCTGGAGGACTCAGATCGGATACAACAATAATACAGCTGCAGGTGCGTTATTCCAATCCGATGGCCTTGTACGAATCTCCAGCACAAGCAACAGTGATGATGACTTTGTTCTCGGCAGGAGCTTCATTGGGGCATATGGCTATTACAACATGAGTGGTGGCATACTTTCCAACGCTTTCATGTTCCAGGTTGGACTTGGTGGCTGCGGCGTAATGGATATGTCGGGCGGATTGGTAACCACCCCGACCAATTACCTGAACATAGGCCGAAACTACCTGGGCAGCGGCACCAACTATGGAATAGTAAATATTTCAGGCGGTACAATGTATGGCTCGTCAGTCCGTGGTATTTACATGGGTTGGGACGCCTCCACGGCAACACGCATGAGTGTTGCAATTGTTAATATCAGCGGTACAGGCACATTGTGGGGTGGCCCGGAAGGAAATACCACCCGTTACATCGAAATGATGATAAACCCACAGGTACTGCCAAACGTAAATCAAAGCATCATCAATCTGAACGGTGGAACGCTGGTTGTCAACCAGATCAGGACCACGTACAGCACAGGTTTGGCCCTGCTTGGCTTTAATGGTGGACTTTTGATGGCCAATCCTGGAACTACGCTGGGTGCTTCATTCCTGCAGAACTTGACTGCAGCATACATCTATCAAGGAGGGGCATTCATTGATTCCGGCACCAATATAATCACAATTGCACAGCCCCTGCTGGCTCCCTCTGGCTATGGAGTCAGTAGTATCGCATTCACTTCTGGAAGCGGTTATATCGGAGCACCTGTCGTCTCAATATCAGGTGGCTCAGGGATAGGTGCCACAGCGATAGCACAGATGGACTTCACTGCCGGACAGATAACCAACATCCTCGTCACAAGTGACGGATCAGGTTACCAGGCCGGTGACACCCTGACTGCAACATTGATCGGCGGAGGATGTATCATTCCCGGCACCGCAGGACCTGTAACCCTTGCTTCTAATTCATGTGGCGGCCTGATCAAAATTGGTACAGGAACGTTAAGACTCACAGGGACCAGTACCTATACAGGAACTACTATTGTAAGTAATGGCATTCTTTCCGCAGCCGGGCCTTCAGCTATAGCATCGAGCACCAGTATCGTGGTATGTGCCGGTGGGCAACTTGATATCGAGAATAAGAGCGACCTGATCAACAATACTGCGGTTGTTGACATCAGAAATGGTGGCATCATCAATCTAACCAATGGTCTTACAGAAATCGTTGGTTCCATCTATTCAAATGGCACATTACTGGCCAGCGGAATTTGGGGTGCATCCGGGAGTGGAGCTTCGAACACCAACGATGCACTTTTCACAGGTTCAGGTATGATTGCCACAATTACAGAGGGCGATGGTTCGTGGGCCAACCCTCTTAGTGGCAAATGGACCGAAACGGCAAATTGGACCAACGGAATAATTCCATACGGAGCTACAAGGACGGCATTCTTTACAAACAGTATATCTGCGGACTGTACTGTCAACCAGAACGTTTCCCTGCTGCCTCTCGGCAATCTCCTATTCGGTTCTCCAAACAGCTATAACTGGACACTCAGAAACTCCCCCATTTTCTTCACCAATGCCACCACACCGGTGATCACAGTCAACAATAACACAACAATCCTGAAAACTGTAATCAGCGGACAACAGGGATTCATCAAGGCCGGCGCAGGAACGCTGCAGATCGGCGCAATGAACGAATACACAGGCTCAACAATTATAAGTAATGGAAAACTGCAACTCGGCATGATCGGCGGCCTGATGGAAGGAAGATTGCCAGGGTCAGGACTCAACACAACATGGCCCAACCCAGCCACCAATTATGTTAAAACAACAAGAATGGCAAATACCAACGTCAAGTCGGCATCAGCATGGGGCGACTATGAGACATGGGTTTACACGGGTTACATCAATAACATTGAGACCAACGATGTCACATGGACCTTTGGAAAGAGTATCGATGATCAGGTCAGTCTTAAAATTGATGGCTACCAGATGCTTACTGCCGGCGGATGGAATCAACCCGGCATAACCAACTATACACTGACACCAGGATATCATAGTTTTGATCTCAGGTTGTATAATGGAGCTGGTGGCGCCGGCTGTGTTAATACCTTATGGTGGAATGTCAGCAACTTCGGATTCGGGTATGACCCCAACGGACGTAATGTAACAAACGTCATGTTCTTTCAGGTCATGACAGATTCCGGGAACGGTGATCTGTTTGCTGTACCATACGGAGGGCTCCCTACCAATACCGCCTTGCAGATTGCAGAGAACGGAGTCTTTGACCTCAATGGTGTTCCGCAGTCAATCGGCTCACTTTCCGACTACAGCGGCGCAGGTGGATTTGTTACAAACAGTATATCCACTATGGCCACACTGACAGTCGGTTATGAAGATACATCCACAGCCTTCTCAGGCATCATTACCGGATCCAACGCCCTGACAAAGGTTGGCAACGGAAGGTTAACACTCAGCGGCCAAAACCAATATACAGGTGACACCCGAATTAACCGCGGCATATTGGAACTGACAACTTCCGGCACAATCAAGAACAGCCAGAACATCATGATCGACGGAGGCGGACAGCTCGTCATTCGCAACACTTCCGGCGCATTGAAGGGCGCAGCAAATGTCTGGATAAGGTCCGGCAAACTCGACTTGACAAATGGCGTCAATTATTTTGTGACTCAGCTTGTCCTCGGAGAAGAAACCAAGAATGTCGGCACGTGGGGTTCATCCACCAGCAGTGCAGCCAATAAGGACGACACATACTTCAGCGGTAATGGAATCCTTACTGTTACACTTGGCAACGAACAGCAAAACAGCGGATCCTGGGCAGTCGACAGCGGCGGCAACTGGCTCAATGTATACAACTGGATGAATCTGGCAATTGCCCAAGGCATAGGCCAGACTGCATATTTTACAAACGCCATAACGGGAAATGTAACCGTTACAAATACGCACACGGCCCTCTTCCTGGAAACACTTACATTCAATTCACCATTCCCCAGTGCCCAGAACTGGACCATAACAGGCAACGCAATAACCCTCACCAACGCAACCACGACACCAGCGATAACCGTGAGCGCAGACACCACATACCTTGCCGTATTAATCGAAAGCCCTCAGGGCATCGTCAAACCTGGCAACGGAACACTGCAGATTGGAACAGGATCAACAGCCGGATGGATACCTTCAGATATTGCCGTAAGTGCTGGATCTCTTGGCTTCAGCCGTTCAGACAATGTCATATTCTCCAACCGCATAACGGTTACAAGCGGAACGGGATACAAGGATGCGGCAGGCACATTGACCCTCACCTCCCCTGGAACCAATGTACTTGCTGTCGGCGGTAATGATGCGTACACCATCCGAAACGGTAAGCTGGTGTTTGCAGGCGGACCAGATTCAGTTTCCAGAATCACAGGTGAACTGGTTATTGGAAATTCCGTAGGCACTTCAACAACTCTCGAAATAAGTAACGGCACACATACCGTTTCTGGATATATCACCCTGGGCAAAGCAACAGGCTCCGGAACTGCAACAGACATGGCCACTCTTTACGATGGCACACTTAATGTCGGCGGTATTTCACTCCTTAGCGCAGGTGCAACCAATCTAACAGCCAGATTCAGCGTAGTTGACGGAACACTGAACCTGGGCGACAGCGGATATAGCGGGTATGGATGCATGACAACTAATGGTGCAGCCACCTCAACCAGGCAGGTACTTTTATCCGGCGGAACAATAGGCGTTCTCAACAACTACGTCGGACTGCCTGTGCCAATGATCCTTACAAATAGTCCTGGCACCGGCACTGTACTCTTCAGAACATCCGGCACCAACAATGCAGCCAGACAGATGACTGTATTCGGAGGACTATCAGGAGCCGGAACTGTTGTTAAGACAGGAGGCGGAACGCTATATCTGAACGGGACAAACATCAACTATAGAGGAAGCATGGCAGCAAGTAATGGAACATTGGCACTCTCCAGCGTTGGATTCACAGGAACGGTTTCCATCGCGTCAGGAGCGACATTGATGTTACCCGGCGGTTTGCGTGGAGAATATTTCAGCTTAAGCGGTGTTAGCCCTGTAAGCATTTCCAACAACCTCGCGACGATGAACAGTCATTTTGCGCCTCTGAAAGTCTCCCTGATCTCTCACACCGGAAGCACAGGGAGTAATCTTAATTTTGGAGCCACGGGAACAAACTTCCCTGTCCCGTATAATGCCGGAGGTACTGCAGTACAAAATCTGGAAGCACGGTGGACAGGAAAATTCCTGGCAGAAACAACAGGAACTTATACGTTCGGAGTCAGTAGTGATGATGGTTGCACATTATTTGTCGATGGTACAAATGTATTCTGGAAAGGAGGAGGAGGTTACACATATCCACCAGTACAGACGTCCGGAACCATTACGCTTGATGCGGGGCTGCACGACATAGTTATCGGTTATTACCAGGGAACTGGCAGCTATGGATTGACGCTTTTCTGTGCAAAACCGGGCGGACCAACAAACATTCTGGATAACAATCTTCTCTCATACGGATACGGAACAACAATCGGATCAATCAGCGCCGAACCTGGAAGCACCCTCAATATCAGTAGTGACACTCTTATTATCAATCAAACAACCGATCAAACACTCGGATGTACCCTTATTGGCTCTGGCGGAACGATTGTCAAACAAGGAGCCGCAACGCTGACCTTTGCAGGAGCAAGTACATATACCGGCAGCATAATTATCAGTAATGGTATTATTGCAGTTACGACATCAGGGGAAGTTGGCGGTTCAAGCCTGACTCTTGAGGCAAACACCCGTTTTGTTGTCGAGAATTCATCTGGAAACGTCGTAGGAGATGACGCAGCCGTGCGTCTCAACGGCGCAGGAAGTACCGGTAAAATTTATCTGACCAATGGGGTTGCAGATGTAGTAGGCAGTCTATTCTTTGATGGCACACCCCAGGCTCTCGGAACATATGGCGCCACAGGCAGTGGCGCCACCACAATTGATGATACTCACTTCGAAGGAACAGGTATTCTTATTGTTGGTGGAACGCAGACGGGATCGTGGGACGAGGACTCTGACGGTGGATGGAATACAGCAGGAAACTGGACCGGCGACATTATACCATTTGGAAGCGGTTTCGCCTACTTCACAAACTCTATCGCTGCCAGCCGAGTGGTAGATCAAAATTATGCCAATCTTATGATAGCTGGAATGACATTCGGGTCGCCTCAGGCTTACAACTGGACCGTCACTAATTCCTCATTCAGACTGATTGGGTCAGGCGCTATTAACGTGACTACCAATACGGCGACCATAGCCTCCGCAATCACCGGAAACTCCGGTTTACTGAAAATGGGAACTGGCACACTTGTTCTCAGCGGAACCAACGATTTCACAGGCAGCCTGGTTATAACAAATGGAACGCTGAGGCTTGGATCAAACAACACATTACCAGCCACACAGGGAAATACAGTTCTCGCAAGCACTCTCGATCTGAATGGATTCTCCAATACTGTACGCAATCTTTCCGGCAACGGCACCGCAACCTGCAGCGTCGCAGGAAATTCAATAATGGTAATAAGCAACAACACCTCCACAACATTCGCCGGCTCCATCGAAAATGGAGCCGGATCAGTTTCTGTAATCAAAAAAGGAAGCGGTATTCTGACCATTTCCGGAGAAACAAAATCATATACAGGCGTTACAGACATTGCAGAGGGCACGGTTACACTCGAAGCCCTATTGAGTTCACCGGTCAACATTGGCTCCGCCGGCACGTTGACGATTCCCTTAGGATCGTCCGGACTGAGAGGCGAGTATTACAACATAACTGTTTCAAACCCCGGCACCACCAACTATTACGTATCCGTGGCAGCCCTTAACACACATCTGTCTTCATATACGCCGGCACTGATCTCATCAAGTTTAAACGCCGGACCTGAATTCAACTTTGGGAACACCGGATCAGGCTTCCCTGTCCCTTACAATTCTGGAGGGGCAAACATGGAAGTACGGTGGACGGGTCAGTTTAATGCCCCTGTTGATGGCGAATACACTTTTTATACAGCAAGCGATGATGGCAGCGTACTGTTTATTGATGGAATTCTGGTTGTTAACAACAACTTCTTCCAGGGAGTAGTTGAAAGATCAGGGACCGCAACACTTTCAGCAGGCTTACATGACATAGTGATTGCATTCTATCAGGGCGGCGGTGGCTATGGAATGTACGCCAATGTTACTATCCCGGGAGGAAGCAAACAATTGATTCCAAACTCTATGTTGTCGGTGGGCAATATGTCTATCGGATCTCTCAGCGGAGAAGCAGGAAGTTCTCTCATAATGGGTAATGTGCACCTGTCGGTTTCTCAGGCCACTGACCAGACTTTCGCGGGCATAATTAGCGGAAACGGTACCATTACAAAATCAGGAACCGCAACTCTTACTCTCAGCGGAAATAGCATTGATGGAGGCAGCATTATAGTCAACGCCGGAACACTATTCGTAAGTGGCTCGACATCACCAAGCAACACCATAGCGGTAACGAATGGAGCCACACTTGCAGGCACAGGCACAATACACGGTAATGCAATCATCGCGGCAGGCACGGAGCTATCCCCTGCCGGAAGCAATACAGCAGGCACTCTGACAATCGGCAACCTTTCCCTCTCTGATGGAGCGTACATCGCATGGGATTATTCTACTAACGACACATTTGACGTGATTACAATTACGAACCTTCTGAATGTCACAACCAGCTCGGTAGTCAATCTTAAGATGTACAATAAAAATTCTTTACCGGAACCATCTACACAACAGTTTATAATCATGACATGGCCAGCTGCCACCCCTGATCCGGACGCAAGCGTAGTCTGGAACATCGTCAAGCCTGCAGGAGCTGGAACCGAGGGCTGGGCATCACCACAGGTGACGGTTGATTCGGTGAATAATCACCTCACTCTCACCTTCCCGCAGACTGGATTCCCTGCGGTTGACAACGGCCAGGGCGCAACAAGCATTACAACGAATTCCGCCGTATTGAACGGAAATTATACGGCAACAGGCTCAACTGCAGTAGCGCACATATACTGGGGCACATTCGATGGCGGAACAAACAAGTCCAACTGGGAAAATGTTTATGTGCATGGAATAACAGGACCAGGGGCATTCTCAACACCAATCTCCAATCTTATTTATGGGCACCTGTACAGATATCGTTGTTATGCATCAAATGCCGTCGGCGAATGCTGGACATCTTTAAGCAGCAATTTCTCGGTCCAGGCGCAGACGAAAACTATTAATGGTATACGTGCTTCAATTTTTGACAACCTTGGTGGTGGCTCAGCGCCATTGCTCCTTGCTGGTTCAACGTATAACATTTCTTACACACGCGTATTTACTGGAGGAACTTCCGCTAATATTCTCGGAAAAGCTGAAACACCCCAGTATAATGTGATTCTATCCGGACAAGTTTACTCAGGCACCGACCTCGCCGGTTACACCCAGATGTTCCCCGGCTATATAACACGCGAACAGTTCTCTGCTTCATTCAGTGGTCTGCTCATACCACGAACAACAGGTTCGCATGACTTCAGATGGAACTGCGATGATTACGCAATTATGTATATTGATGTGAATAATGATGGTGTTTTCCAGTCCGGCGAGGGAAGCACAACGGGTACTGCCCCATGGTATGGGACCAATACGCAGACTCTGGTGGCCGGACAGCCGTATAATTATATTTTCATGGCCAAGGATGATGGTGGCGGAGAATCGGTCAATTTATGGGTTACCGAACCTGGCCAGCCTGAAGCAAGAGTAGATCCGAGCATTCAAGTGGGCATGTGGAAATGCTATGCTGGAAACACATTACAGACGATACCTGCAACGGTAATTACGACCACATCGGCAGTATTAAACGCCGTACTAATGGCGCCGGGCGAAGTATATGATGTCTATGCATGCTGGGGAACAAACAACGCTGGCACCAATCTCTCTGGGTGGGCAAACAGTACTCTTGTTGGATCATGGACTAATGTAACTTCGACAAACATCAGTCTTTCCCTGCCATCACTCAGCCCCGACACCACTTATTCCTACACATTCGTGGCTGTCAACGCCATAACCGCCATCTGGGCAGACATGGTTAGAAACTTCAAAACCATGGTAACCCCATCATCCTATTCTAGAAAAATGCTTATCACTTTCAATGGATACAATAAAGCAGAGACGCTTACCAACTTCCCCGTCATGATAAGTCTTGGAGAACATCTGGCCGGGTTTAATTATTTTGATTGTCAGCCTTACGGGACAGATATCCGATTCATGGATGAATCTGCATCAACAGAGCTGAATTTTGAAATCGAACAATGGAATACGAATGGAACTTCATATTTCTGGGTACAGGTACCTCAGTTCACTAATAACTGTTCAATCTGGGCTTATTGGAACAGTCCTGCCGCGAATGTTCCTCCTCCATATACCACAAACGGTTCACCATGGGTAAACGGCTACGCCGGAGTATGGCATCTAAACAGCACAAACGCTTATGGACAAATGATTGATTCAACCGCACGCGGTGGCAACGGTGTAAACACCTCTACCACATCAGAGAATGGCAAGATTGCAAATGGACGCAGGTTTAATGGCAGCGCATATATAAATGTCGGCGATGTAATGCCAGCCACTTCATATACAAAGATGGCATGGGTATACAGGACAAATTCCGCAGCAGCGGCAAACAGCATCCTTTCCGGAGGCAGCGGCGCAACAGATCATATTTTATGGATGAACGCCAATAGCGGAACCACCCTTTCTTCCGGTCACAACGGATCCTGGTACCAGACTCAAGATCCAGTTCCAATGCCAATAGACACATGGATGCTTGCAGCAGTAACTTATGATTCCGGCCTGCAGACAATGACGCTGTATAAAGATGGAACTGCCGTAAGCGAAGCCTCAGCAGTTTCAACTCACGCTAACGGTGTTGCCACCTATATTGGAGCATACGCAGCAGGCAGCCAGTTCCAAGGCAATCTTGACGAAGTGCGTATCTCTTCCGTACCTCGTTCATCAAACTGGATCTGGGCATGTTACATGAACCAGGGTAATGCCGAGTCATTCAGCACATATGAGCTTACGTTTGGGATCAAGAATCTTATGGTTTCCAACCTGACATCTGTTTCCGCAACCCCCGTGGTAACACTCTATGGAACCGGACTCACAACCTCTGTCACTCTATACTATGGAACAACCGACGGCGGGACAAATGCTGCCGCATGGAATTCCAGCAAAAATCTAGGATCCTTCGCCACCCTATCCTCTACAAACATTGCTGCAGTTCTCAGTGGATTTAAGCCTGATACCGTTTATTATTTCAGGTTCCATGCGTCCACCATTGAGAACTCGGAATGGACTGCCCCGGTTTTCTTCAAAACCCTTGTTGCGGACTGGCAGTTATACCGTAAAATGAAGATTACATTCTCAGGTTACGACAAGGCGGAAACTCTCCCGAACTTCCCTGCCCTGATTATTTTCAATACGGACATAGCCAACTTCAGGTATAACACATTCAAGACCGGAGGCACTGATCTTCGATTCCTTAACGAGGCAAGAAATACCGAGCTTAATTATCAGATCGAGGAATGGAATTCTGTTGGTGATTCTTATATATGGGTACAGGTTCCTCAATTCACTAATAACTGCTCTATATGGGCTTACTGGGGCGCATCAACCTACGTATTGCCTTGTACCTCCAACGGAGCCACCTGGTCAGACGGTTATGGCTCAGTGTGGCATTTGCGTGATGGAACAAGCAATACATATGATGCAGTCGCTCGCCATACAGGTACCCCGGTAAATGTCGTGTCAATTGACGGCATTATCTCCAAGGCATTGGATTTCAACGGATCAAACGCTCTTATAAATACCTCCTATGCTCAATCTTCCGTAACCTCGTATACGGTGTCGGCATGGATCAGAACCACGGATGCTGCAACAAATAGAATGATACTGAATGACAGAGGGGGGGGCTCAGCCATGAGTCTCTCGCTCGGACTGAGAAACGAGGGCGGCAAACCATTCTTCGGACTCGAGTCAACAGACCTTCTTATCGGACAGGATGCCGACGACCCAATCAACGATGATTTCTGGCACTACCTTGCCGGCGTGTGGAGCGCAAATTATGGAAGCATGATAGATGCAAGCCAGTTCAAGATATATGTGGACGGAACTGAAGTCGTGTCGACCCCTACTTCAACAGGTACTGCTTATGCACCGGTATCAGGCGCGGGTGGATCCCAGATTGCATATCATCAGGTATGGACAACCAATCTGACGGCAATGCTCGACGAGGTACGAGCCGATACGGCAGCCCGTTCTTCAAACTGGATATGGGCATGCTACATGAACCAGGGGACGAATCGCTCTTCATTCGTGCAATATGGCGAAGTAACACAGTTGCCATGGCAAGGCACGGTAATCCGCCTGCGCTGATAACGATGTTCCAAGACTAATACTACACATTTTGTTAGCACCTATCACCTTCCTGGAACCGCAGTAATAATCCTCAATTTATTGACTATTTCTGTCCAAAAATGATAAATTACCACATTAAGATACGTGGATTGTATAAGTTCACGCATGATGGGAAGGAAATATTTACTCCGGGTTAATCTGTTGCAATTAAAGGTATTATGAGAAAAAACCAACATGGTTGGTATTGCCTTTATTTTCTACAAATGTTGCTATGGATATGCCTGACCACCCTGCCTTTTTTCAATGCCATGGGCGAGACCGGAATCTGGACTAATCGAACCGGCGGAAACTGGAATACTGTCGGCAATTGGGCCAGCGGCATTGTGGCGGATGGGGCCACTAATATTGCTGATTTCAGCACCCTCAACATTACTGCCCCTGTTACCGTGACACTCGACGCCAACCACACGATCGGTGCACTTAAATTTGCAGACGTAACAACCAGCAGCCATGACTGGACATTACAGGCTTCAGATGGAAATGTTTTAACCCTGAGTTCAAACGGCGCGCCAGAGATCTATGTCAGCAACCGTACGGCAAACATAAACCTTGAATTGGCAGGCACCGAAGGATTTATCAAAAAAGGAAATGGAACCCTCGTGTTAGCTGCTTCGAATTCTTACACTGGCGCAACCATAATTGATGGATCAAACAGTGTAGTACTCTTAAGCCACAATTACGCGTTCGGTAACTCTTCTGGTGTCTCTATTGATGGCAGCAAGGCAAACATCGTGAGAATAGGTAATGGCATTACTATCACCAACATACCTATTACTATTTCAGGCTCAGCCGTAAATAACGGCGCACTACAAGCCGACAGTGGTACCAGCACCTGGGCTGGCCCTATTATTCTTGGAACCGACCAAGTCCGTCTGGGAACTACACAGGTCGGTGCTACGCTTGTCATAGAAGGCACAATAGATGATTCAGGCTACTCTTTTGGCCCAAATATCCGGTGCGTCGATTCCACCAGCACGGTACTTCTAAACTCACAAAGCACCTATTCGGGAACAACCTACATATTCGTCGGCACATTACGACTTGGCGGCAACAACAGAATACTACCAGCATCTATACTGTCCGTAGGAAACAGTCCGAATGTTGATGCAGCTAAATTTGATCTCGCAGGTTTCAACCAGATGGTACGCGGATTGACTACTGCAGGAACATCAATGTCAATGGCTATTACGAACAGTTCCGGCGCAACATCATTCCTGACAGTAAGCAATGAAACCGCATCCAGCTATGGCAGCGCGGCAGGAAGCGGCTTTATTGCCGGCAATATCACGTTTGTCAAAGCAGGTCCCGGTACACAAACACTTAGCCGGGCTAACTATTTCACAGGTAGCACTATGATCAGTAATGGCGTGCTGAACATTTCTGGGAATGGAACGATAGGATCAAGCACGAATATAACAGTTGAATCCGGCGGACAACTCGTGATCGAAGCCGCGGCTGCCGACGTAATTGGCAATATGGCTGCTGTCGTCCTGAAAGCTGGAGCCCCGAATGGAAAGATATACCTTACAAATGGTGTTTACGAAGTTGTGGGAAAACTGTTTTTTGACGGTACGGAAAAGGCCATTGGAACATGGGGGTCATCGACAAGCGGGGCCGCAAATCAAGATGATACATTCTTTGATGGACCCGGAGTGTTTGCAGTCGGCATGCCTGTCAGCGAAGGATCTTGGTCTGCCGACAGTAACGGTGCATGGAGTGTAGCAGCAAACTGGACGAACAATGTAATAGCCTCCGGTCCCGGCAAAACCGCATATTTCACCAACACAATTACCAGCGACCGTATTGTCACTCAGGATTTAAACAGCTTATATATCGGCAGCCTGACATTTGACGCTCCGAGTTCTTACAACTGGAGCATTATAAGTAATACGATTTACCTGGCAGGATCTACCCCTACTATCACCGTTAAGACAAATACAGCGACAATATCTTCCGTGCTTAATGCCCCGGCCGGCATCGTTAAGACAGGTCCAGGAACCCTTGTCTTGAGCAGCACCAACACTTCTTTGGGCTCCACAACAATCAACCGCGGCCTGCTGATTCTCACAAATAAAGAAAATGCCCTGCTCCCGACGGCAACGGTAACGCTTGGCGATAGCGCCAATGTTACAAATTCCGGCATACTTGACATGAGCGGACTAACTCAGTCCGCCGGAAATCTTTCAACCACAACAAAAACCAACAGCAATTCTCTGGCTACCAACGAAATACTCAATCTGTCCGCCGGGAGATTTCTGAATCTCTCAATCGCAAATTCCAACAACGTTGTTTTCATCAAGGAAGGTACACATCTTGTAATTTCCGGCGGCGGTTCAATGAATGTCACGGCAACCAACGGTGACATCCTGGTAATGGGACGGCGGGATGCTACGCCAGACTGGGGCCTGGATCTGTCACAGCTCGGATCTTTCACTGCACTAGTGAATAATATCTATGTAGGCTACGACAAAAATGGTGGTACGCGTAAAGGGCAGCTGATCCTTGCAAACGGTACAAACAGGATAACAGCCGCTTCGATTACTGCTGGGTGGTGTACATCCGCCGGCGGTGTAACTGGCCAGATACTTCTGGGTTCCAGCAATGAGTTTAACGTCTCTAACCTTTATCTGGGGTATGGAAAAGCAAACGGCACTCTATCATTCAACTCAGGACTGACCAGCCACAAGATCCAGATCACAGGCACCAACGGCACACGAGCAAACGCATATCTGGGCAAATTCGACCAAGTTAGTTCCGGCACACAGCCGACAGGCAGCATGATGATTACAAATGCAGGCGCCTCGATTGAAGCACAAATAGAAGAATTCGTACTTGGATCTCTTGAAAATACAGGAAACGGCGGTACAGCCGGTGGATATGGAAATTTTGCTTTCGCCGGAGGAACAGTTGACATCAATACCGTTATCCTCGGCAGAAACCTCGGATATACAAGAGGCACAGGTATAGGTACCCTGACAATGAATGGCGGTGTGCTCAATGTTAACACGCAATTCACGCTGGCGCAGGGCAGTGTCCCGACTGGAACCATATCCGGAACCGTGATTCTGAATGGAGGTACAGCTAATATTTACACCAACATTGAAGATGGCGGAGGAACATCCATTCTGACACTCAATGGTGGCACGCTTGACATGCACGGAAACAGCATCGGCAGTGCCTCCACCAACATCGACACACTCAATTTCCAGAGTGGCACGCTAATGAACGTAGCAGAGATCAACGGCGGCTCAAATCTGGTAAAAACAACCACAGGAACCCTGATCCTTTCAGGAAGCAACACATTCACGGGGCATCTGACAGTCAACAGCGGAATTCTGAACATCTCCACAACCAACACGATAAATGATTCTGCCTCTGTAAAACTAAATGGAGACGGAATCCTGTATCTTACAAACGGAATCAACGAAACAGTCGCCAAACTGTATTTCGATGGTATCCCACAAAATGCTGGAACGTGGGGCAAACCAGGCAGTTCTGCAGCATTTCAGAGTTCCCGTCTTGATGGCCCCTTGACGCCGGGAATACTTACTGTACTCGATAGTGACGGTTGTTACTGGATCACCGACGGAAACGGTAACTGGAGCAATCCACTCAACTGGACCAACGGAGTGGTCGCTACAGGCGCGTTTACCACTGCCACGTTCAATAAAACCATCACAGCTGATCGCACGGTAAATCAAGATTCTAATGACCTGTGGATTGCCAATCTCTACTTCTGTTCCCCCGCCTACAACTGGACAATATCAGGCAACACCCTCAATATGACTAATGCGTCCGGAACGCCCACCATCACAGTATTTGCAAATACAGCAACGGTTGCATCAGTCATCAGCGGAGCGCAAGGAATACTGAAAGCAGGAGCAGGAACACTTATCCTGGGCGGCGCCAACAATTATGCCGGGAGCACAACAATCAATGCAGGTAAACTGCAGATAGATGCCGACAACGCTCTTCCTGTAACAGGCTCGATAACCATCACCGGATCATCAGGCACAATTGACCTCAACGGAAGCAGCCAGACAGTTGGTAACTTCATGACCACTTTCACCAACTCAACTCCTGCCGACATTATTACGATAGGAAGTGGCCAGACTTTGACCGTAAACGGATCGACCATATTCGGCATGCACACTCCGGGAATCGCACAGGGCAACAGTCGTATCAGCGGCAGCGGAACTCTTGCCATTAACAACACTGCCAGCAATTTCATCGTGGGTCTGTCACAGGATCCTTCCAGGAGCTACGTTACAAACACTCTCGACATGTCAGGACTGAACTTTTTTACCGCCGCCATCAGTAATCTGTATGTCGGCAGATCTCAGGATACCGGCGACCCTGACCCCAGGAATATTGGTCGATTAACCCTTGCAACAAACAACACGATTATAGCCGGGAGCAGCATACAGGTGGGCACCACGGCATCTGGCGCGGAAACAACCGGCAGCTTCCTGCGACTCGGACTCACCAATATATTTAACACAGGAAAGATCGTAGTAGGAGGAGGCCGCGGATCAGCCACCATGGATTTTTCAAGCGAATTAACAGACCAGTCATTAAGAATCCGTGGCGCTACAGGAGGACAAAGCCGGGCAAGTCTCTATATCGGAGATCAAAGTAATCAGTCTGGTCTGAATGGCAGCGGCGGCTCGCCTGATTCTGTCGGCACTTTCATGGCAACAAACGGCATCATCAACGCAATGCTGGACTGGCTGGTCATTGGAAATGGCGGAGTAAGCGCAGGCGTATACGGACACGGAATAGGAACATTCATGTTCGGAAAGAACGGCAGCACGGTTGATGTCAATACATTCGTTGTAGGCCGGGCAATTTCCAACAGTAACGCCACCAATGGCGGAGATGTTATTCACACGGGTATTCTCACCATGACCGGTGGAACGTTTAACGTAAACAATACATTCATTGTAGCCAACAATATGGATAATTCAGCCGGCAATACCCAGCATGTTATGGGTGTTTTCAACCTTCTTGGCGGCGCAGTTACAGTTGGCACTACTCTCACGCTCGGCACCCATAACAGCACTGGACCTGGAGTCGCCAGTGGCACGCTCAACCTCAGTAACGGGACACTAATCGTA
>Ga0156394_1027_pt1 | contig 20631 bp, 17 predicted proteins | sample RifOxyA3_FD_108038 | JGI IMG/M metagenome (GOLD analysis project Ga0156394, IMG submission 108038) | Lentisphaerae bacterium RIFOXYA12_FULL_48_11 | reverse complement strand
ATAGGCGGGAAGCGTTGGATACTCTCTTTAGCACCGTTTAACCCGGGTAAAACGGATAAACAAACCTTGATATCGACACATATTTGCAGTGGCTAAAAAGAAATGAATCCAAAACCCGAGAAACCGCACAGATTGAGACAATTGTTCTTAAGTTATGACCCGGCCATTTATTTTATCACCCTCTGCACATTTGACCGTAAGCCATTACTGGCAAACAACCCTGTCCACGAACAATTTTTTCACTTTGCACAAATGTGCCAGAATAAAGGCATCGCCTTCGGGAGATATGTAATCATGCCTGATCATATCCACTTTTTTATCCGCGCTGCACCAGGCATCCGAATAGGAACCACGATACGACTTCTCAAACGCAGCCTGTCGGCGAAAATCCAAGCAGACGCACCACATTGGCAGCCTGGTTTTTTTGATCATGTATTACGTCATAGCGAATCTTATACTGAGAAATGGAACTATGTCAGGATGAACCCAGTTCGTGCCAGCTTAACAATCTCACCGGAAGAATGGTGATTCCAGGGAGAGATTATTCCAATCAAGATGTAGATTCATAACAACAGCACATCGCTTTCCCTCTGCCATCAGAATGTCAGAGGGTTAAGCGATCCTACAAAAGACGGATAATACCTGTGTAGGAACGCTTACCCGCCAGCAGGCGGGAAGCGTTGGAAAGAGCTGACTAGAAATTCGTCAGGCGCTGCGGAATCTTATCTACAGGCAATTCGTATCCTTTACGCCTGCAAGCCTTGACCAGGCGGGCATATGCCTGCGGGATTGAACGTCCTTCAGTCAGATTATTCAGGGCAATCGTCGCATAACCACGGCGATTGGCAATTTTGAACACTACCACCTTGGCCAGACTCAGTTTTTTAAGTACTTTCTTTTTCTTGCTCATCGCTCCTCCTTTACTTTCGGCAAACATACCAGCCACACTCTTGTAACGTCCAGCATGAAGAAACCTACCCCGCTGCAACACTCGCCATAAATGACTATAATCCTGAGACATTCTTGCGCCGCGCAATGCTGCGAAGCTCCGGCTGATCCACCGCCACCTCGATAGCCTTGATGGCATTCTCGACTGCAGATATCCTCCTGTTATTGAGCTCACCCTTTGGAAATTTCCTGTTATTACATTCATCGTTGAATTGAACAATAAGCTCTTTTAGCCCCTGGATCTCTCCACGTGCAGTCGCGCCATAGGTCATTAACAGTTTCATTATCTCGCCGGTCCTGTTCTCGCTGCCATGACCGCCCTGGGTCTTCGCGAAATGGACACATGCGCGCATGCCTTCCCTGTACCGGTATTTCACCAGCACCTTTAAGGCCGACATGCGTATGGAGTTGCCAAACATCGTATCCGCAGGCGCCTTGACCATTACTGCCGCCAGGATATCCGGAGCCAGAACTTCGATATCCTCCAATTTTAAATGTTTTTCCAATGTGTTGTTCAGAGCACCCCTTGCCCTGCCGTCGGCATTACCAGCAACGGCTTTTATAGCAGGATACAGAAGGTTCGTGTCGATTCCCTCAATTGAGTTCCTCATCAACCCCTGGAACAGCGCATCTGCCAACTCGCCGTGCGTGAGCTGGAAGGGATCATCCCATACGATGGGCTTGATGGGTTCTGCAGTGTCAACAACCGCCTTGAGCATACCAGGCAGAACCGGTCTAGCAACATCGCCCATGTTTTTGAGGGCATTTGCAGCCTTGACTCTCAACCAGCGATCCTCGTGCTTGAGCAGGCGGACCAGCACCGGCAGTGCCTCAGGACTCTTGATACAGCCAAGCGTCTCACAGGCGCCCTGACGCACGTTAGGATTCGTGCCTTCCGCGAGACTGATTAACTGAGGAACCATGGTTTTCGACTCAGGCCTCTCGGCCAGTTCTTCTGCAGCCCAGCTCCGTACAATTGGCGACCAATCACCCAGCGCTGCCACAAGTTCACTCACGTTTTTTCTGTCACGATCGACATCAAATCGCCCTGACACTATCGCATCATCAACATCTTTCCTGGTCAGCCAGTTCGATTTGTTTGCATCCTTTCCCGTAATATACAGTCGCTGTTGAGGCAGGGCATAGCTCAATACATAACATGCATTCGGGCTCAATCCGTAGTAACTGCTTGCTCCAAAGTAGGTATTGTCATCGGTCTTACCAGCGCCATACTGCTCTCCCCCGTCATACGTGAAAGAACCATCACATCGCCGCACTAGATCCAGATGCCAGCGCGCTTCCTTCATAAAGGCAGCCGCCGCCGCAGGACCACCCGCATTTGCACCCATCGCGCCCCAGAGATAACTGAACCCCTGGCCGGTATGCCCATATTCACGATTCGCGTACGCCGCCGTACACATCTTTGAGAAGAACTGCGCCGATGCGGGTTGATTACCTTGGATCGCAAACAACAGCGCGGTAAGCGCATTCTTGCCGTTGTTCTCATGATAGGGCCACGGCATATGCTCGCCATAAGGAATCGAACCCTTTCCAACATAGTAACTGAAAAACTTTGATGCTCTCCATATTGCCGGGTCAACTTCAGGATGCTGTACGCCGCACTTCTTGCCCATGATCACTGCCAGGTTGGCGATCAATCCCGCCTGGTTCAACGCGCCATATGCAGGTATAGAGCCATGAAGCTCGCCTTCATCAGTCAGCGCCGACATGCCATGACCATATGTTCCGTACAAGCTCTGGCCCTTAGCCAGCGCTATCGTGTATTCGCTGATAGCATGCAACACTTCTTTGTCTCCTGTAATGAGGTAATACTCGCAGAGAAGTAGGTTCTTGTAACCCCAATCCCAGGAGGACATATCCATGCGGTCCTTAGAGTTCAGCCTCAGTGTTGATGGCGCAATCGATCTCGCATACGCCCGAATCTTCGGAAGGTAATTCGTATGACCGGTTGCCAGCAACGCCAGGCATTGAACGGAACCCCACATCCCGCTGTTAATTTTCTCCTGTTCAAGAACCCTGCATGCGTTGATCAGGATCATCCTCGATTTCGGACAATTATAGGGAGCGGTATCGCTATATGACCCCATCACCTTCAGCCTTATCTGGATATTCGCTGTCATTCCTTTTCTACAGCAGACAAGGTTCAGCAGTCCATTGTTTGCCGTTTTTTCAGCTTCCGTGATGGCTCGGCCAAATGCCTGACGTGCATCGCTGTCGAACAACTTGCCGTTGAGACCAATGATAACGTCATTTGTCTGCATGACTCCGTAAGCCGGTGAATTTGTACCGACATGAGTAACCAGAATCTGCCTGCTGTCCGTGGTCGTCCGCCCCTGTACGCTATCCAAGTATGTAGCCGGTTTTGTATATATCCATCCACGAAGGCCGGTCGGCCCCAGGTTGTATGTCTTGGCCCTTTCTACCCCGTTCGTTTCACCCTTAACCAGGTCCGGCGGAACCTGCGGCGGCTTTGCCGCGCGGGCGCTTGACGACACCACCAGCACGGCAGCGGCAACACAAAAAAACATACCAGTCATATCTTTCATCTTAGACTCCTTCCAGGCATAGCCGCTTCTCTCCCTGCCGCCGCCCTATTGCCTCAACAGCTCCTTCATCCCTTCTCCAAGGGCATTACCTATCAGGAAATAACTCTCCGCATTGCCAAACCAATGATGCCCATGACTGACATTTGGGGATTCTGCCGGCGGCCTTGCAAAATCATGTGTTGCCACAAAAACTGCAGGAGCGAGTTTTGCAGCAGCAGCTTTTTCGGCGTTTCTGATGGCAAGCATATCCGGACTGCATTTTTCACCGCCATTACCCAGCTCTCCTATTACCACTGGCATCTTTGGATTTTTGAATTCTTTGCGGAGATCGTTAACAAGATTCACAAGGTTCTGCTCGTATTCAGGAATGGCAGGTTTGGTACACATGTCATTCCATCCATGCTGCCAGACAAAACCGGCAATCTCATACTCATGATTCGTGCGTTCAGGAAAGATATTCTTTATATCGGCAAGCGCTTCGCGGACCTCTGCCAGCATCTGGGTATAACATGGCCCAACCGTTCCGTCCGAACTTGGCGGCCTGAAATCCTGGTACAGGCTCTTGCCACCCCAGGCTGTTTTAATCAACAGCACCGGGTTTTCAAAATAGTCACCCATCACGTGGCCAAACTGCAGCTCAGGCCCGATATGACTCTTCCCACCGTAGCCGGTAAACCCCACTGTAAGACCACCCTTTGTTATGCCGCGACCGATCTTGTACCACACTTTCACATCGTCACGCACCACCCACTCGCCTTTGGCATCCTTAAGATGCTTCATTATCGGCGCGCTCCTGGAATGCTCCATGGACCAGACCAAGTTGCCCTTACCCCCATTGTAGTCTTTCTCGCCATTCATAGACACGACACCCTGCCCCTGCATGTTCGACTGGCCTGCAAGGATGAACACCTTGATCGGACTCTTTCCAGCCTGCTGAGCCAGGACAGGACAAGAAAGCACTACCAGCGCAACGGCTCCCGAAATCACGGCTTTAAGAATCTGCTTTTTCATATTTCTCCATGCTCTTCACCAGCCACAGGCACCTGCACACCGGTTCACTTGTATACCATCCGGTAGTCAAGGTGATCCACCGCATTGACTATTTGCCCCTTTATCTGGTCGAAATCAACAACGCGTACCGACCATCTGTATGTCCTGGTCCCATCCGCATTCTCATCCGTATAATATAATCCATTCCAGCCGAGCGGCGCTGGCGGCTTTTGAACCTGTTCTATCTTCGCGACGCGGAGACGCGTGGTAAACTCGGCGGTTACGTATGTCTCCTCCCGGTCGTAATCTTCGCCACACCACTGGCGGCGTGCATAGGTGCCGGCACCACGGATGACGAACAGATCCTTGTCCACCCACTTTTTCCAGTCTTCAGGGACGAATATCTTGACCGGCCACCATTGCGCTGGCGCGTGAACGGTGACCGTCTCCTTGTCCACCGTTGTCCGGGCTGGTGCCGAGCGCGGCTGACCAGGTATACGCATGACAAAGGCCGGATCGCCGAACTGGGTGCGAATGCGATACTGGTACCAGTAGTTACCACCTGTCTTCTGCTTAAGGTCAAGAATCGTCACCAGCGCACTGTTCATCGAACGTCTATGCGCCTGCCCGATCGTCTGACCAGACAGGACTCCGTTCCAGAACTCCAATCGCTGCAATTCCTGCGCTGCGCAACCCAACCTTGCATTACCTGCGAACGCAACTGCCCCCTTGCGAAAAAGGCGCGCAATCACCGAGTGATCATCCGCCTCGCGATCCATTGTACCCGTAGCGCAGCCACCTGACTCAACAACAACCGGCGCCAGAAGCACTTCGGCGTCCCACGCAAACGTATGGCCGAGCTCGTGCCACCAGGAGTGATCCATGTGCGTTATGACAGCACAACGAGCCAGGGGTGAATCCTGTTCAAATGTTTGAGCCCGTTTCCCCTTCTTGCCCTGCGTCGGAGGTTCAATCCATTTCAGATCCTGCTCAGTATGACGGTAAGAAGCGTTAAATCCGACATTCTCAAACAAATTCCCGTAGGTATTCTCCCAGCGCGCCTGGCAGGCCCGATCCTGCCATTCAGGATCAAGCAGTGAAGCGTATGTTAATACCCGGCTGGAATACAGCGTTGCAAATGAAGCGCTCTCAGCTATAACACGCGCGACGCCGATCTCGGCGAAAGGATCATCATCCGCATTGGCATACGGAAAGTCGGATGTAAGTTCATCAACAAGACCACCCTTACCGATGATCGCCTGCGGAACAACGTCAGGAAATCCCACAAGACAAAGGTGCTCAGGAGCTCCGCCAAGCGCATCGTAATAGTGCCTCAAGTCTGCAACGACCAACTCTGCCGTCGGCCAGCTTAGTCTTACATCTGCCTTACCAATGCCGTTCCCGGTACCGAGGGTGATGACATACCTTTTACCACCGAGTTCAATTCCGTTACCCGTCTCAAGAGGACCTTCACCTGTGTCGGCAAAACTGCCATTACTGTTGAAGTCAATATAGAGCTTTAGATTGCTTTCCTTGGGCTTCCGCTTTCCTGTGAGCAGGAATTTATATTCAGCCCCATTCAGGGATATGCTTCCCATTCTCGGAGGCGCTTCCGATTTTGGCAGACTTGCCGGCAGGTCCCCTTTCATCTCCGTCCCGCTGAACGGAATTTTCCATTGTACAGCGTACGGAAGCGGTGCAACAAGCCCGCCACGTCCCGCCGCCAGCAGCGCGCCGGCAAGCGACAATTTCTTGATGATGGCCTTGTTACGATCCATGGGATTGAGGGCGGCAAGGTATGTCACCGGAAGTTTACGCGCGCGTACCCAATTCATGACATCACGCGCTCCTGCAAGTTCAGTCACCTGCCCCGCAACCTGCTTCAGCGACTGCAAGCCTCCAGAGAGCTTCCCGACGACGATCAACTCCCTTACCTTTAACCGCCTTAGTTCCTGTACGGCCCGTTGAGAAAGACCCTGTGCCGAGACGAACAGGAGTGGCACTCGCCCTCGTGCGGCGAGAGGAGCAGCTACAAGTGCTGCTTCGTAGTCATCTTCGGCACAGATTACCACCGTCGCGCACTTACGCCAGAACGTGGCACTCAGCATGCACGCGGCTTCATCGGCAGAACTCGCCCGAAGTAAATTGCAAGTCCGACCGGCGACCATAAGGCCCTCGGCCGTACCACCAATTATGTGTACCGCGCCAGGACGGTAACGGCGCAAGTAGTCCTGAATCTCGGGCGAAAGCACACCCGAGGCGTCTAGCGCAATGAGCGAGGGCATCCCGTTGTTGACGACTGTCGCCGCCGGCACTGCAGCAAGGAATGCCATGTCCTGCCAGGCGGGCTCCACTGGTAACGTCACCAGCAATGTCGTTCGCATGCCGGCAGGACTAAGGGTCATGTGATGCCCGTTACCTTTCTCACCACCCTTGGTCAAATCAGAAACCCCGGGTTTTTCTGCGGCAGCAACAAAAACGGTGAACGTCAATAATGCAGAGAGAACCCGAACCAACCTCTGAAAAATCATTAAAACTCCGTTACATCATCATACTGATTCTTAACTACAGCCAAGTCATATACGCTTACTTTCTTGATTGTAAAACATTGGTATGGGATTCTCAAAAGAATTCAGGAGGTAAATCATGTACAGAATCAAGGCCCTTCATACACTCATTCTATTCTGCATTCTCAACAGCCTGCTCTTGGCAACCGCGAACAACCTGCCACCGGCAAGCGCCGAGAAATTACCAGTCTGGCGCGGATTCAACCTCCTTGAGAAATTCTCAAAAGGCTGGTCCAACAAGCCATTCGTGGAGGAAGATTTCAAACTCATTTCATCACTTGGTTTTAATTTTGTCCGTCTGCCCATGGATTACCGCACATGGATCAAAGATGATGACTGGACACAATTCAACGAACAGGTCCTGAAGGAAATCGACCAGGCCGTGGAATGGGGCGGAAAATACAACATCCATGTCTGCATCAACTTCCACCGCGCGCCGGGCTATACCGTTGCCAAACCTCCGGAGAAACTTAACCTCTGGACAGATCCTGAAGCCCAGCGGATTTGTGCAATGCACTGGGCAACATTTGCCAAACGCTACAAGGGAATACCCAATTCCAGGTTGAGCTTCAACCTCCTTAACGAACCGTCAACCGAAGACGGACAGGTTTATTACAATGTTGCAAAAATCCTTGTTGAAGCAATCCGCAAGGAAGATCCTGATCGCCTGATAATAGCCGACGGTCTCCGCTGGGGGTCCAAACCAGCCATTGACCTTGTCCCGCTGAAAATAGCCCAAAGTACACGCGGATATACACCCGGGGAAGTATCACATTACAAGGCATCATGGATGAACGGCGCGGATAAAATGTCGGAACCCACCTGGCCGTTATGCAGGCTCAGTGCATACCTTTACGGATCCGGCAAAAAGGACATTGCCAGTCCCCTTCCCCTCGAAGGCAATTTCCCTGCATCCACATTAATAAGAATAAAAGTAAACACTGTTTCCGCGCATTCGAAGCTTGTCATCAAAGCCGACGAAAATCATATCTTTGAAAAAGAATTTACCTGCAAAGGCGGAACCGGCGAATGGGAAAAAGCCGAGTTAAAGGCAGAATGGAAAATTTACCAGAACATATACAACAAGAGCTACTCCGTGACCCTTGCAGCACCGGCAAGAAAAATTACTTTTGAAAATACGGCCGGGGACTGGATGACTTTCTCGGAAATAGGCGTGACAGTACCGGGTAACAGGGAAGTTAAACTCCTGCCGGCCGGCGGACAGTGGGGACAGAAACATGAAACCGTAAAGTTCGATGTATCAGATACTGCATGTCCTTTCCGGACTGTCAAAATGATGGATCAACAGGGACTCTGGAAAGACGCCATCGAACCCTGGCAGAAACTGCAGGAAACTAAGACAGGCGTGATTGTCGGCGAATGGGGCGCCTACAACAAGACACCACACAATGTAACTTTGCGATGGATGGAGGACTGCCTGCAGAACTGGAAGAAAGCCGGTTTGGGCTGGGCTCTATGGAACTTCCGCGGAAGCTTCGGTATTCTGGACAGCGACCGCAAAGATGTTGCTTACGAAGACTTCAACGGCCACAAGCTCGACAGGAAAATGCTGGATCTTCTCCAGAAATACTGAAATTACAGATTCCTCCCGAAGGAAAGATGGATTCCAATATCAGCGCTGTTTTCATATTCAAAAAGATTTTCGACAATAGCGAACTCCAGTATTGTGTGACTTGTTACAAGCCACTTGAACCCCGCACTTACCTCATGACACGGGTCTGAGAATGCGAAGAAGTCTTCCGCTGCGCGTGAACTTCCAAGGTACTGGGTAACCAGCGAGATCGAGGGAGTGCATTGGTACTCGACACCAAGGAGCCCCGACCATATTTCTCTTTGAAGCTCTACGGAGGACATGTTATTCTGGATACAGTATTGAAGACCAACCCCGCCAAACAGGAACAAAGGAGCTTTACTAATACGTTTCGACGCTACCGCACTCAGCCCGACGGTCGAGGATCCAATCCCACGCAACTCATCCTCGTTCCCGGAAGGCAAGGAAACCTGCCCCTGAACAGATAATGAAGGAAGAATACGATCTCCGCCCGAAATGCAGGATGCCACAAAAAAAGAAATGTCCCCAATTCCCCACGAATTCCCCTCAACAATCGTTCTACTCTCATCATTATCACGAACGCTGATAATGGACTGGTTACGGGGAAATTCATCCCTGTGCGAATTGCCAAGACCAAAGGCACTGTGAAAATTCTCTATGGCGGAATCCGAAAATCCGCCAATTCGACCAATGATCGGCACGGCGATACCAGCAGATATGGTATCTTTCAGCGCATACGTCAACCGGACATTGCTGCGTATCCATTCCGAATCAATCAAATACTGGTCGGGATCATAATTCCAGACATTCGCCCAATGAACATCAAAATCAATACGACTTGAACCTCTGGCACAAAAAGCGGGAAGCACGAATACTGAAGAAGGCAGAAGTATGTGGCCTGGAGCCATTGAAGGAGCAGTCAAATACCCAAGGCCCGTATTGCTTCCGGAAACACTGTCAGTTCCATTATCAGCAAGGACATTAGAAACTCCGGACATTATGACCAATCCGACAGCAATATATCTGTTACAAATTCCGGCAAACTCATTCATACAGCCAACATTAATGCTCGATCTCAATGGCCAGAACCTTCTTCGGTTCAAAAGTAATCTTACGCTCCAATAGAACCGGCGATACGGTCTTTTCGCCAGCTTCCTGCGCATCAATCACTGTAACCCTGAACATTCCATTACCATCCTGCAGCCCCCAGTCATGTAGATCCAGCGTAAGTTCCCCTGAAACAGGTTTGTCCGACACATTGGCGAAGATCAAAACCAGCCTGTTGTTCTTCTCCTGCCGCCATGCACCGGTCAGAACCGCATCAGTGGTCACCGGCCAGACCCCATGCCACTGCCAGTCGGCCTGTACTGTGGGCATTTCTCCAATCAGCCTGGGTGGCCTCATCATCTGCCCGGTATAGAAATATCTGCGCAACAGCCATCTGAGTTGTACAGCCTGCCGGAAGAAATCGGCACTTTCCTTGTGGTTAACAATATCCGGCCCGCACCATCCAACCTGTTCACCAAAAACCAGCTGCTGCCCAGCCTTCATCCGCGCTGCCAGATCCCTTGTGGGTCCACCGCCATATGCCCTTCCAAACATCTGGACTGTGCCACCATACACTGCCGGAAAAGCAGGAACCTGCCCATCATGCTGCCAATGCCAGGTAAGATAGCCATCCATCCAGCGCAGGTACGGCTCGGCATTGCATTCCGTTGTAATCATACAGTGCTCAGGCATCCCCTTGCGAAGGTCACTCAGCATTTTGACATAGCCCTGCCACCACCAGTTGCCGCCACCGAGCGGATGACCATGCGATTTATCACAGCAGAGCGTCGGCTTGGCCGCCGCTATCTGGTCAATGTAAACTCCGCGCGTTTCGCATTCGGTCATCAGGCGGATAACGATATCCTTCACCTGCTTCTGCCAGAATTTGGTGCAAGGACACATTGCGGCCAGGACCACTTTATTGCTGTCTGCCTCTTTGGAACTGTAACTCTCAGTGATGACTTTTCCGTCCTGGTCTTTCGATGCATAAGGCTTCGCCAAACTCGTGAACTCAAAATCTTCCGCTCCGCGATCATGGGTATCCCACAGCCGGCCATTGATATACGGCATCACATAAACCCCGGCAGCCTGCAGGTCCTTGACACCTTCGACAAAACCATCCTTATAAGGAAAGTAATGCGGATAATCATTGTCGAACGGAATCTTATGCCAGTTATACCAGTGCACGCCCGACGGCAGATTCAAGTACTGCTGGAACTTTTTGACATTCGGAACACAGGCCTTTGACTCGCCCCCGCTTATTGCCCAGGCAGGCAGTTCCCTCATCCACATTGGTGTGTCTTTGCGTCCATCATCCGTCAACTTCGGCCACCATTTTGCACCGGGCGCCCTGCCTGGTCCGCCAGCAGCCCAGTCACGGTATATTTTCGCGGCATCATACCAGTCGCCACGCAGCAACTGCCAGACAGCCGGTGCGGGCAGCGTGAACCTGTTTCCGGGCAAACCCATATCCGGAACCGGACAGGAGAAACTCATAAACACATCTGATTTTTGAATCCGGCCTTCCAGCGCCATATCTTTTGTGTGGGCTTCACCGTCATGCATCGCAAAATACAGGCCCGTCCGGAGCTTTTCATCATAGGCAGAAAGGAACTGCATTGTCGTCCAGCCGTTTGGATAAGTACCGCCATAATGAAATCCGCGTTTGGCTATGCCCTTCTTGACCTCACCCGGTCCTCGCGGAAAAAACACCGCCAGGTCCGGACTGAAATCTGCAACGGCCACCTGGGGAAAAGCCACTTTCAAGAGCGTATAATCCCTCGGCACTTTACTTACGGAAAGATGCCAGGCAATGCCGTCTGCCGGCGCTTTTGGCGCCCGATTAACCAGCAGTGCCTCAACACAAAGATCCGACAAACCTGCCACGGTTGATTTCCGCCAGCAGATTTCCAGACCGCGGCCCTTACCCCAGATTCCACCGGAAGATGCTGCGACCTGATTCCAACCTGTATCGGATACCAGATGAACTTCGTTGCTGTCGGACAACCGGCGCAGGGTTATGTCAAACAACGGCGGAGAATGAGGCGAAAGCAATTCACGCCCTGCCTTCAGATCAAACAGGCTTCGACATGCCAGGCCGCCTTCCGTCTTCTCCAGGCTCACCGCAAGTTCGCCGGACGTCAATGTTGTCCAGGCAGCAGGAGGTTTGTTTTCCAGCCAGGCAGGGATCTCATCCAGCCGTCCATTTGCCTCCATGTTTTCAGCCATCGCTGCACACCAGCGTTTCTGCCGGCCGGCAACAGAATCATCCCCGGCGACAGAGGCTAGAAGCGCATCAATACTGCTCCTTGCCTTGACACTGGTCAGTACCACCTTACTGCCCGGAAGCTGTTCAACCGAACGACGGACTGCAGCCACAGGATCAGAATCACTTGCCATCCAGAGCCACGCGGACATTCTGCGATTCTGTTCCTTCCAGCCTTTCCATGCTGCATCACCATCAGCCTGCAGATATCGTTGTCCCTTTCCATCGTATAGCAATGCGCGCCCGCCACGGAGAATGGCGACGGCATTCTGGCCATCGATCAATGCGCCCCAACCCGAAAAACTGGAACTTTTGTTGGTGGATACAAATGCACCCTGTTCCACCGGATCACCGCCGGCCCACTGCTTGAAACTTTCGTCCCTGAAATTCATTTCAAGGAAATGTATCTCATTCCATGCAAAATCGTTTTTCTGACAGGCCATCGCCTGGACAAAGACCAGTGGTTGATCGTGAAAATAGAACCAGTCATAGACGGCGGTTGGTTTTGAATCAGGCTGATCTTTTCCCTTCCAGTACCCGCCGCTGACCCGGACAACACTGCATATGGACCCCTCCGAAACCAGCTCGACCTTCGCCGCTGGTTCACTCTTGAGCGTAAAACCACCCAGCTGGCGATGATGCAGGCGGTCCTGCCATGAAAAGTTCTCCCCGGTTATAACCTTGCCTGTCTTTAAGAATTCTATTCGTGATGGCAGGCCGCCCAGCTTTGCCGGGTCGTGTGTAACACTCAACCACTGCGTGTGGACCGGTCCTGCCAGAACTTTGGAACGCTCCTTACCGGACTGAACTTTGAGAGTAACACGATGATCGCCTCCTTTGGGCAAATGCAGAATCAATATTGCAGCACCATTCTCACCCTTGTCCATCGGCGGTACAATCTGGACGGGAACATCCTGCCCCTGAACACTCGCTGAAACCGAAATTAAATCCGGATTTGTTATACCAGGCGGCAATATCCTGACCGGATCAATCTCTGTAACAACAATTCCGCTTTCAGGCGCATCCCGGACAACAAGCATTGGATCAGAAGGCGCCGCCACCAGCGTCGAACAAAATATCATCAAAAAAAGAATGACTCTCTTCATATGTACCTCACTTTTGATTCCAACTCTAATCTTAACGAAATCGGCCAAACAATCTGAATCCTCGCGATTAAGCGAGGTGTAAACAGAGGCGTTCATTTTGACTCCCAGGAAATTATTTTGCGTCAGACGGCCCCAGTCGCAAGACGGCGCATGTGGGCGTGTATACGCATACCGACCACAGGCGCCAACATAGCGAATGAGGCTGTATCACGCAAAAGAATTTCCTTCAAAATGGACGCCCTTATAGCCTTATACATCTCAATTGAATTGTTCTATCTTATTATCAGGCAAATCAATTACCGAACTCCAGATAACCAAACCGGCCCGGCTGATGGAACGTCGGGCACATCGTCGGCGTCCAACACAACAGTTCTTCCGTCTTTCCCGTGGTCCGATTAAACCTGTAGAAATTTCCTCTCCAGACCTCTCCAGGCTTGGGCGTGGTTCTCGCCAAAGCCGCAAATGGTATTTTCGCCTCAACCTGCCAGTACTCATCCCGGTCAGAGGAAACACAGACCGTCCCCTTCACTTTCACCCTGCTATCCATTCCTGCCGCCGTGTAACTCCAGTCACCCTTGATTCCCTTGGTCATGCCTTTTCTGTCCAGCTTGTTCTTGATAATCGCATCAAATACTCCACCCAGAGGATTCCACTGCAGTTCATAATAACAATTCAATTTCTCAGCCGTCAAAAAGCATTCCACAACTTCCTCTTCCCAGAACCTGCTGTCCCTGTTTGTAAAAGTCGCCTGGATATCCGAGTCCGTACAGGTCCAGCCGAGGTAAAGGGCGGAATCGTCATAACCGACACGAACAGTGGTGCATTCCGAACCGACGGCCGAATTATCTTTCAGGACAAATGGAGGCAACACTGCAGCCTTGGCCCATGCCGGCTCGTCCAGCTCCCCATCGATATTTACGGCACAATCAAGTTTCGGGATAACCACCCTCTTCAAAGATGGAAATGTTCCAAACAGCCTGTCCGCAAAATCCATGTAGAAATTCCAGTCGACAAGCGTCAGGTTATGTTTCCCCTCCCGTATGTGATAGGCAGCCCCTTCACCGCGGACAGGTTCCCCGATGGCCGGCATCTCCAGCACTCCTAGCCCCTTCTTACCGAATAACTGGTATACCGGTGCCGCATGAACGACTGAAAGAAATTCACCGCGCGGGTCAGCCCACAAATCCTTGTCGGCACTGGCAACATAAACAGCACGTGGCGCAATCAGCGAGATGAGCATGTGCTGGTCGACCGGCAGCGCACTCTCGCGATCGCTGTACGACTTGAATGTTTCGCAGAACCAGTATGATATTGCCTTTATAATCTTCGCCACGGTCTCCTTTTCCTTGGTGATACGACGACTCAGCGCGGCTCCGCCGCAGCCGGAATCATTGGAGCAGACCATGGCGAATCTTTCGTCCTCGGCCCCCGCCCATAGTGCGGTCTTGCCGCCACGCGAGTGACCTATTACAGCCACCTTGTCACGTGCAATATCCCTATCGGTCTCGAAATAATCCATGCAGCGGCTGGCACCCCACGCCCAAGCGGCAATTGTGCCCCACGCATCAGGCGGCCGCTTGCCTTCATCCAGTATTCCATGAATGCCATCCTTGAAGCCGTCATTTTTATCAGGATCAACATCAGCATTGTAGAACGCGGCTATTGCATAGCCCCGTGCAATAGCTTCCTCGGCGGGCCAGAATTCATTCTTTATCTTGCGAGTTGGATCGATGTTGTCGGGCTTGCGGTTACAGATGAGAAGAAACGCGGGAACAGGCTTCGGCACATTGTTAGGAACAAAAACCTGCAGATGTATGACGAGCGAATTCGTGCCCTTGCTGATCGTGATATCCACCTGCTTCAGCGTCGCCTCGCCGTTCATTGCCTTCGGGTCAACATTCACCACCTTGAACTTCTTCTTGTACGAAGTTTCCGGAACGCGGCCATAGACATGTTTGCGGAACAGCTCCAGGATTTCGGGCCGCCGAACTTTCTGCCATTCCTTTGGTGTCGCAATCTTCCGGCCATCAAGAGCCAACAGCGGATCAGGCAGCGTGTATGCCGGCATATCAGCAGAATCGGGAGGGAAGAATATTTTCCCGGATTGGGCCGCATCACCACCCAAAACCATCCCGCCACAAACTGCAATCAAAGCAATCACTATATTCTTCTGATTATGTTTCATTCTTTAATCTCCAGCCTATTTATTTTCTTGTTCTAATCAGGCATTTTCACGGTTTTTTTCGAATAGAGCACGATCACCTTTTCACTCTCCTGAATGCGCGCGCCGTTCACATCCCCACCTCTCCGAAAACTTCTTCACCGTTCACATTGCATGCGACAACAAAATGCGGGCCATAGATTACCCGCGGATGCGCAAGATCCATGCTCTTGCTGGAAACATTCTTTATTATTTTGCTGTCGGATAATATTGAGATTTCTTTATAAGTCGTATTACGCCGAATGCAACAAAGAATAAACCTAAGATACCCATTGCAATGGTGCTAGTACTTCCGGAAAGAAGAAGGGGTAAAAATCCAAAGAGACAGAAGACTATCCCCATGATGAGAACGAATAATCCTGAGGAGCGGACTTGAACATTGGCTGCAGTGATAACCTTTTGATTATTGTCAATTATCTGGTTGATTAGATTAACTCGGTCTTCGCATGTGTTCCGACAGGCAAGGCCATTTGGTAAGGCCGTTGCGCAATCAGAGCAGAGACCTTTACAACAGGATTTGCAGAAGCCAATAGCTGGTTTATTCGGATGATTATAGCAATTCATTTTATTTCCTTTTGAACATCAGTGCCGAGGTAGTTCGAGAATCACCTCCAGCATATTCAACCATTATCATATTTCTATTTTCTGTCGCCTGCCAAGTATTCTTATAATGTGGGATCTGGGCGCTCCTTTGATTTCAGCCAACGCACTGCCTCCATCAAACTGTAACGGCCATTTACATGGAATCTCCAAAATGTCAGCAATCATTTCCGGATAGTCCTTATGGATAAAGACTGTGTTGTCTAGGGAAGTGTTCCTGTCTGTCAACGAGGGGTACCTTGTTAGGAGAAGGAAGGTTCTAAACCAACTATCATCTCCCAGACGAGTCTTTAGTCGTTCTGGTACGACTGTGCCGTGTTGTTCGATTAAAGCAATCATTCTCGACGTGTGATGGCTTGCCTTGCGGCATTCTTCAAGTGTTGCTTCTGTGCGAAGTGCAGCAGATTTAAATGCCAGTTCAATAGCAAGTGCATATAGATGTAACTGCGGCATGGTCCAGTCGTTTTGCTTCGCAGTGAGCCCGAGTGACGCAAACTCTACTGCCTCGACAGCATAAGAAATGCCGTCATGTACACAAGATGGAACTGATGCATTCGATGCGCAATAATTCAAGTCTAGATAAGGCAAATGATGTGTCCTTTCCTTCTTTTGTGGTCGAATGTACATTTTCTTTTCACCGTTTCGAGTCCGCCGCAGACGAAAAATACGGTGCAAAAACTTATTGGCCCGTTCTTTCCTTTTGCTTAACACTAAGATCTACAAGTTTACCTGTGGTTGCGTCCAGGTAGAGGTCAACTGATGCGTCGACTTTGTCTTCTGGGAATCCGTCAGACCATCGAAAATACCAGTTTACTTTGCCGTTGTGCCATGTTGGAACATTAATAATTGGATTCTTCTGTTTCCTAACTATTTCTTTTGACTCAAGAGAAGCACAATTAATGATTTCCCTGGCTAGGATTGCAGCTTTAGTGCGGGTGATTGGAAAATCGACTACTGAGAGTATTCCGTTGTTTCGTGTGCAAAGACAAGGCGATTGACATCTGCCGTTAATACATTCAAAAATATATCCTTGCTTGCTTGTTCCTCCCCAACACAAAAGCTGTAGAACTTCACCACACTTTGAGCAATGAGCATTCTGAGGTGGTATTGTCTCAATGATTTCTTTCATTCCAATTGGTTTCTGATTCAGATAACGCCGGTAACATGTGAGAATAATGCCACTCATGGTGTCGGGGTGATAAATGCCGAGGTTGTTGAAATACGTCTGTAATCTGGACTTGCTCCAAAGACCCCAGTTATTTCTAATCCACATGCCAATGTCGAAATGATAATTGCCTATGTCATTTTCTGATCCTTTTCGCATTTCGGCGATTTGATAAGGTTTAAGCTGTATGTCCAGTTGAGTAAAGCAATCTTCTAAATCCTGAGGGATATAGGTCTCGGAATGCCGTGTGGATGTACACCCACTTAAGATAAGAATTATTCCGAGATATAAGATGATATGCTTCATTCTTCTATTTCTTTCAGGCCAACTGTCATTTTATCGCGTTCGAAACCTGCAGGTTGAGAATCGCCTGCAAGAACTCGGGCAATATTCAGTCAATTACAAAGACCCACTTGTTATCAGTAAAGAGCATTAGAAACGACATGCCCCCTTTATCGCCGGGACCTTTGGCGTGGATCCTTGCCATGAGTTGATCACGCATCTTCTTTCCTTCCATTTTGTAGTTTCCCTTGAAGATAAGAATGTGGTCCAGGGAGTGGTCCCTCTTTTCCTGTTGCTTTGCGAGTTGCGACCGCCATGTTTCCTTCTGTTGCTCAAGGACGCAACCCACCATCTTGTCAATCTTCTGTTGATTCATGGCATCTAGAAACACCGTCGCAACTTCAATTATTCCGGTAGGATTGGTCTCTGCTCCGTACTGGAATGTGACCTTCACGCCAGCATGGACTTCCTCGCGTGGCCCTCCCGCAAGAGCGACCGAAGCGATGATGGATAACCAGCTTATCATCCACATTCTCATTCTCTTCCTCCTTGCCCAACGACCACCTTCAGCGACGCTGGCTTCCAGCGTATGCTGAAAGGTGTTGGGCCTTTAGTTTTTCAAATCATTTCTTTTTCGGTTAAATTTTTGATCTTTCCAATTCCACCATTTCAACTTTTCCGGATCGTGTTTTGTATTGGATGCAAAATATACAGCACATCGGAACACGTATAACACACAACGATCAATGGACTTTCCCATTTTATTGCATAAATTGTGATAGAGCATTTCTGGGTCTTGATTCCGAAGATCAGTAACACGATTGATTCCAATTAGTCTCAAGTCATTTGCAACGCTCCGACCTACACCAGGAATTGTCTGCAATTCATCTTTTGAATTATGCTTCATGTTTTCCAAAGACCCAACGTTTGCTTCAGGCGAGGCTTTCAGTCGTCGCATGGAAGCATTGGTTGGTTCTTCCTCGTTTGAATGCCCATCTCAGAACTACCGCACACGAGGTCACCAACGCCAGGCCGATCAGTAACACCGCAAGTGCATGCCATCCCGTGTGCTGCATGAAGTTCGTCACGTCGTCCCTTGATACGCTGGCTCCAAATATGATGGCCACTGGCAAAGCGACCCACGCTAAGCACTGGCACATCATTGGAATGAAGAGCCACACGGAAAGGCTCACAGCTCGCCACTTCTGGGCAAGAAGGGACGCACCAACAGTGCCGCAAATCCCGACGAGCACGGTGAACAGCATGCCAGAGATGTCAACAGCCGCGTACCACGAACGGGTGGTCTCCCCGGCGAGCCGGACATGCGCTTGCCCCAAGAGCGCCCACGGCTGTATGTGTACAATGTCCAGACCTGCGCCTCTTGCCACGATTGCGTGTCCGACCTCATGGACCGCGCCCGACAATAGCCAGCCGCAACCCGCAAATCCTGCAACCAAGAGTGCGTAGTGTAGTCTTTTCATTCTTCCCGATCCAACGTTACTTCTCTGGCGCGCGGGTTTCAGCGTCGCCAGTAGAAGCTTGGGGCTTTTCTTCTTCTCTCAGGCGTTTCTCCTCAAGCCATGCTCTTTCAACTTTTGAGAACATCGTCAACCATCGCTTTCGAATCACATCATTTGTCCAGTACCTCGCCTGTTCCTCGAGCCAGGTCTCGCGGCCTACCTTCTTCTGTCGTCGCAGGTTCTCTATACACGGCAAGTGAGTTCTCAAGATCGGATCGACCGTGAATTGGATCAAAAGCGTACAAGGAATTTCAGGGCACGAGGCACAGGTATCAATGTGCCGGGCCGAGGCGCACTTGATGATGTCACATCCCTGGATGTGTGGAGCCTGAACACTACAACCCGAGCATTGTCCTCGATCGAACAGCCCACAAATTCCGCAGTACAGCCCGCATGGCGCGGCGAGTCTCTTGTCAGTTGCGTTCATTTTATCTCCTTTGCCCCAACCAAAACATTAGACTGAATAATCTTCGCTCATACAGGTAAAGGCTATCGACCAATGAAATGAATATTAGTCCTTACGTGGCAACAGAACAAAGGGAAAAGTCAGAAATCCTTAACACCAGAAATGGCAAAAACAGCGTCCAACTTTCGCCAAGGCTTCCTCCGTCGCTCTCGGAGCTGACCTGAAACCTGAGGCCGGGCAGAACTGTAGCGCCGTACTGTGTGCGGCGGTTGCGGCACACCTGTCTTCGTCTAAAGACTACGCCGTGGCAGGCAGTGCCGCACTACATCAGGTTATGTTTCTTGCCCTGAATAATCCGGCCAGCGGCCGGTGGCCGGACTATGGAGGACAAGACGGCTTGGATGGTAAATTCCTTGTTTCCGCGTCTGCGCGGAATGGAGACCGCAGGTGGCATTTCGTTGCCAGAAGGGCCGGAGAAACGGCATGTGGATTTTGCGATGCCGGCAAGGCTTGGATCCTGCCGCTGTATAAGTATACGCGGCAGAATCCGTAACGACGCCGGCGCGTAAAAGACACTTGCTTGCCACGCCGAAGTGTCGTGACGAAGGCGGGCCGGCTTATCCGCGAAATGCCACCTGCTTCCTCTTTCTACCCACAAATATGACTTACACCCATACCAACAAAACGGTAAACATTTCGCTTGCGCAGTATGGGTATTTATTGCCATCGTTCCGTCTCCAGAACGTATCTTGGTCTAAAACCAAAACCACGGAGGATAAAACATGCAGTTCATCAAAAGTATCTCACTCGCAGCAGTAATCGCCTGTATCGTAATGCCGCTTTCATTACTATGCGGCGCAGACAACATGAACAATCCGCCAGCCGGGTTCACCGCCCTGTTCAACGGAAAAGACCTGACCGGATGGTGGGGCGTAGGTACGGAAAACCCCCGCAAGTGGATGGCCCTCTCGCCGGAAGATTTCAAAAAGAAACACGAGGCCAGCCTCGAGGACATCAAAAAGCACTGGAGCGTCCAGGATGGCGAACTTGTCAATGACGGCAAAGGCCTTTATCTCACAACCGAAAAGAATTTCAGCAACTACGAGCTGTTTGTTGATTATAAAACCGTTGCCCTCGCAGACAGCGGCATATACTTGAAAGGCTGTCCCCAGGTGCAGATATGGGACTACACTGAAAAGGGCGGCAAGTGGAAGATCGGCGCCGACAAGGGATCTGGCGGACTCTGGAACAACAGCGCCGGCGCTCCCGGCAAGGATCCGACAGCTCTCATGGATAAACCTTTCGGCGAATGGAACCGCTTCCGTATCATCCAGGTGGGCAGCAGAACTTCTGTCTGGCTGAACGACAAGCTG
>Ga0156394_1022_pt1 | contig 20811 bp, 25 predicted proteins | sample RifOxyA3_FD_108038 | JGI IMG/M metagenome (GOLD analysis project Ga0156394, IMG submission 108038) | Lentisphaerae bacterium RIFOXYA12_FULL_48_11 | reverse complement strand
TTGACTACATGTTGTTCGTTTCTCATAATTGCTCACGGTTTTCGTAAATAGCCCATTATTTAAGGGTTCGATATATATTAGTATGTTCGCCATGGCGAACACAAGTCTTATTTTAGCGTTATTTGTTTGATGGAGCGGAGTGGATGATCTATATTATTGCAGAAATGAAAGGAGGGCATCATGACAGCTTTAGGCGACCGTATAAAGACCAGGCGACTCGAACTTCGCTGGACACAAGATAAGCTGGCCTCAGAGGCAAATATTAGTAAGGGCTTTCTGTCAGATTTGGAGAGAGGAAATAGGTCAGGCATTGGTGCAAATAAAATTCTTGAACTATCGAGGGCACTCGGGTGCGGCGTTGAATATTTAATGACAGGTTCTGGTGAAGATCAAATCGAGCAAAGAGAGGTTCAGATTCCTAGAAAACTGTCAGAGTTTGCGAGTGCCGAGGGGCTATCCTTTACTCAGGTTATGATGCTACTCGAAATGAAGCAACAAATCCTTGCCCACAGGAGTGATTCAATGAGCAGAAGCAACGATGATTTTGATTGGAAGAAGCTTTATGAGTCAGTAAAGGAGTTCTTGGCGTGATGGCAGCCAATCTTGATAAGCACGTCACGGTCATGGCACAACAACTCGGTCTAGAATGGCAGCGAGATCCGATTGGCTCAATAGTTGCATACTGCATAAAGAAAATCTCAGATTGGACTGACGGCGGATCAGCGGTTCGAACAATCCCTGAAGTTGAGGCACTCGCTTGTGAGAAATTGCAGTTGGTGTTCGAAGAGGTCTGGTCAGATCAGGATCTCGACGAAATCATCCGCAAGTATGTTGAGAAAGGCGAATTGGTTTTTGCATCGTTAAAGACGACCTTTGATCTACATACTTATGCGGCACTCTTTGAGCGACGGAAGGCTACCAAGTCCGCGAAAGACAGGCATGTTGCGGTTATTGATTGCAGAGGCAATAAAGCCTCTAGGCGTTTTTTTACTCGATGGCACGAAATCGCGCACATGCTTACACTCTATGAACAACTTGAGTTCCCCTTTCATCGATCAACCATAGGGGGCCAAAACCCGCGTGAACGCCTCATGGATAAGATCGCTGGTGAGGTAGCCTTCTATGGCCCGATCTTCACTCCAGGGTTGAAGGATGAATTGGCCAAAGTCGGTTACCTCACTTTCCAGATTGTCGACAATGTTCGCAACAACCTGTGTCCGGATGCAAGTTTCCAAGCATCCTTGATCGCGTGCGCGAAACGAGCCGACATACCTGTTGTTTATGTTGAAGGCCGTATGGCTCTTAAGAAAGCAGAAAGATCTGATATCGAATCTGGCCAACAACATCTATTTGAAGATACCATTCCACAGGAAAAGTTTCGGGCAGCAGTTGCCATTCAAAATGCATCTGCACAAGCGACAGAGTTTGATATTCACCAAAACATGACCATCCCGAAGGAGTCAGTTCTGCATAAGATATACCATCAGCCTGACCCTCTGAATAAGAGTCAAATGTACGGAGAGGAAAACTTGAACATTTGGGTTCATTCCGATGGTCGAGCCATAGGAAGCCGCAACATTAGAGTCGAAGGGAAAGTCTTCGACGATAAAGTCATTGCAATCATACAACCGATGTAGATTGCTCCCCCACAACAACCGGCAAGTTTGCGACCCATTTCTTTTCGCTCTCGGCGTCGATTTGGGTGTAGATGGCACTGACTTCACCGCTGGCGTGGCCCATAATGGAACGGGCTATGGCTTCTGGACAACCGTTACTTTTAAGAATCGAAACAAAGTTATACCGAAGAGAATGGAATTCCAGTTCGGCTTTCTGGCGTTTACAAGAACTTATTCATTGATTCGTTCGCAACGCTCTCAGTCTATTTTTCAGGGTGAAACCAATTCGATTAACCAGATTGTCCTGCCAGCCAGGAATGATGTCGGATGGATACAGGGGAATGGTATCAAGCTGGTTGGCTTGATAGACTTGGAGTTTGTGGCGGGTGCGCTCAATATACTCCGGCTTGCCGTTTATGCCAAAGTACTCGACGAGCGGGCCACACTGCAATGCAAAATCGGGATACCAGATTTTTGTTTTTTTCCATCATCAATAACGGCAACCGGCTTTTCATAAATGTGCGGAATATGACGCTGATAAAGAAATTCTCCGATTTGTCGCTCCACCCTGGATTTGTAATGTGGCCTGGTACAAACTCGGTCAGACATGCAATCATCAAAGTCATCATCATAAGCCATCGAAAAAAGAATGTAGCCCAACTATATAAGTTTTTCGGCAAAACGAATATCCCACCAGCAGATATTTAAGGCTGACATTCCTGAATAATTTATGGTAATCCCGAAAGAACCTGTCTGGAAGGCGGCAGAGAGGCGTGTAGGCGAAGCGCTGGCTGGCTTGCTCCTTGATGGCTATCTTATTTTTAACGACATCAAGTTCCGATATGGGAACATTGATCATGTTGTTGTTCGACCCGACGGCACGTTCGTTTTGACCGAGACCAAGTCGCAAACGGGTAGAGTGACCAGTGACGGCCGACGCATTCTGGTAAACGGCAGGCAGCTGAAGACCAATCCCATCAGCCAGGTGATGCGCAGCATACGCTGGGTCAGAAACCTTGCAAAACGGCTATTCGGCAAGAACCCATGGATTGTTGCCGTCCTGGTTTTTCCGAATGCCAAGGTCAACATCAAGCATTCGGTGAAACGGGTGAATGTGATGGATGCGAAAAAGCTTCTAGACTTTATCCGATCGTACTCTAGGCGCGCGTAGACAACCGCTGTCACCACCGGTTTTCCAAGAACCATTCCCCTGAGTCCAATACATGCTTGAGCAGATAATCGTGGCCGTCTTTTCCTGCCACCTTGAAATATTCAGATTCGGACTTTTTCCGGCCTTTGCCGGCTCCCAGCCACCGATCCAGGATTTCCTCGACCACAATATGTGCGCTTTCACAGATAAAACTTGCTGGGCGCTCATCAGCCTTGTGGCCGGCAATACACTGAACTTGAATTGGAATTGGTTGCATGAAGCCACTTTACGGCTACGAAGGGCCAACTGTCCACGTCAAAACCGGAAAGTGCCGCGCATCGTCCGGCGGCATATACCTGCAAAGACCAGTTAATGGGGATTAACAACTCTATCCTTCAACATGTTACATTGCTCCAAAGGACACGTTGCGACGAACAGGCAGTCAGAAGATCAGCCGGGTCGGCGTAGCGTTTCTTCTGGCGAGATGCCGCGGCCTGAGATAGGATTGGCTGTGATGAGCGATGGTATAGAGACGCAACTCAATAGCACCGTTTTGAACAGAGTGAAGGCATTATTGAAAGAGAAATGAGAGAGTCGAACACGCCCTTGCTCGGTACGCGGAATACCGCTCCCGAGAAGGGCAACGTTGGGAGAAAAACAGGAGAAAGAACCATATGAAGTCACAACATGTTGTCCACAACCCAGATGGGGGTTGGAAAGTAAAGGCTGGCGGGGCCACTCGCGCGTCGAAGGAATTTGAAAAGCAATCTGATGCTATTGAACACGCACGAACTATCGCGCGCAATTCACGCGGCGAACTATTTGTTCACGGTCGAGACGGAACAATTCGCGAGCGGAACAGCTATGGCAAAGACCCTTGCCCACCTCGCGACAAACGGTAATCGCTACCGATGACGCCATTTGAGCATAGCGTATTTGTCAATTGCCCGCTTGATCCTGAGTACGCGGATCTGATGCGACCACTACTATTTACGGTTCTCTACCTCGGATTGACCCCTAGACTGGCCATCGAACGGACAAACGCGAATGAACCGAGAATAAGCAAGATCGCGGAACTCATTGAAAGTTCCCAGTATGGAATACACGATCTATCCCGAATGGTTGCAAAAGAGATTGGAGAGGTATTCCGCTTCAATATGCCGTTTGAACTTGGACTTGATTATGCATGCTGCCTGTATCACGGAGACAAATGGACCAGGAAGAAGTGCCTGATTCTGGAAGCCGAGAAATACAGATTTCAGGCAGCCCTATCTGATCTCTCCAACTCCGACATCAAAGAGCATGACAACAAGCCCGACAAAGTGGTTCTTCAAGTTCGCAATTGGCTCGTTCAGGAAAGCCTTGGGACAGGGCCAAGCGCAACCGTGATCTGGTATGAGTTCAACGATTTCATGGGCGCACTTTATGACGAGTTGACTGCTGGCAATTGGTCACAGAGCGACCTTGACAATTTGCCGGTGCCAGAACTTCTACTACACATGAGAAAGTGGATTGATAAGGCTCCCAACAAGGCCCCGCACCTTTCGACGAGCCCGCGGCGGGCTCGTCGAAGGTGAAGGCGAACGTGTTCAACGTGTTACTTGGAACAGAATGACATCTGGAGTGCTCTTTTTTGTAAGTGAACGATTTATGAAAACAGCTTTTGGTGCCGATATGGCTTTCCCAGAGTCGAATTGAGTAGCCCACCGACAAAGGGCGGCTTGTCATCACAAGATAGATAACGCTCTCCACTTAATACCTGTAAATCACCATTTGCATGCATATTACCTGTTGACCTCCGCTAACATCCGCGTAGTATCATATCAAGAAAATGAGTAATGAGCGAACTTCCGGCAAGATAGAGACATAGCTGAGAACGTAAGTGACTTCGCATACAAAAACAAACTCTCCGCGTAAGCACCATACCGTGCCACGTACGTATCTGGAAAGTTTCTGCATTCCGAGTACTGACCATGTCGCCATTCTTGACATTAAAACAGGCCACATCAGGCAACAACGCCCCGACAAAGTTATGTGTCGACATGACTATTTCCGACAGCGTCACGCTCCAAATGGAACAGACGAGTTCATCTTCGAGCATGCGAAGGCTAATCGAATTGAAGCATCCCTGAAGACCATCATAAATAAACTTATACGCGGCAGTCATGACCTGACAGAGGATGAACTAATCACTTTTATCCAGCACATCGAGATTCAAAGACTAACCGTCCCAAAGCAGGCGGATATTCAGAAAGCGGCTGCGAAAGATTTCATCACCAACATCGCGCTCTCAATCCCGGAAGTCGCAAATGAACTCCTTAAAGGGACGTTCGAGATCGTGATTAAAGACGAAATCAGATTCACGACGCTTCGCAACATTGTTGAGTCGGGAAAGTTCTTTACACTTATCTCTCGAATGATCTGGGAAATAGTCGAAGCGCCTAGCGGCTACGCTTTCGTCACATCAGACAATCCCGTCACGATCTACAACCCACACATGGGCCCCACCGCAGACGCTGGAATCGGACTTCTTGGGTCACATGTCCTATATCCATTAACCCCGAGATACTGCCTTCAGCTCATTCACCCGGAAATAGAATCGAAAGTATCGCCAGATTATATGCAACCGATTGAGGTTAATGCTTTCGATTTGAAAGGAGTCACTCTTCGCTTTGGGACAACGATGTCTCAAGATCTCGCCTATGCAACAAATCTCGTAATTGCACTTCAAGCAGAAAGATTTCTTGCGAGCAATCGACCAGACATCCTTAAAACGATTTACGAGTCACTACAAACAGGAACAGTAAAGTAGAGTAATTCAAGTTATTTATACAGACAAACAGCCCTTGCCGGACATACATCTCTCAGAACTTCACGCATTTCTCCGCCGCATCGCTGATCCGATTCAGGTTGTGGAAATATACCATGGTTGTGCGCGGATCAGCATGCCGCGCCATGGCCTGGACCTGAGCGAGTGATGCACCGCCGGCAATTGCCAAGGAAACGGCCGTGTGCCGGAGACTGTGTGGTGTCAGGCGGTCCGAAACGATGCCAGCCCTGCGCATGGCGTCCCGCACAATCCGGCTGACTCCATTTGATGTGAGATGTTTTCCACTGTTCCGCCTCGAAAACGATGGAAACAAAGGTTTGTTTGACAAGGCGGGGTCATGATTACTGGCCAGCCATTCCAGGATTGGAGTCGCGGCTACATCCACAAGAACAACAAATTCATCCTTTTCAGATCGGTTCTTACCGTGAACCCAAAGCACACTCTCACCTGACTCCACCCGAATATCACCTACCATTACCCTGGAAATCTCAATTTCCCGTAGGCCTGTATTCCCTCGGCTGGGTCCCGTCCGATCAATCCTCCACGATGCAGATACCTAAAGAAGGTTCGTATCGTGACAAGGCGCTTGGCCCGAGATGATGCACCGTTCTTCTTCCGGTAGCCGACGCTCCCCAGGAAATCGAGGAACTCCTGGATCACTTCGGGACTGATATCACCGGGCAATAACCCTCTTCCCTTCTTGGTCTCCACGAACTCGATGAACTTCTTCAGATCATCGCGGTAGGAATCGACTGTCTCCCGACTCAATCCCCGTTCCGTCTTGATATGGTTGATGAAACGCTTTGCCGCCCTTCTCATGACTCATTCTCCTCTTGTTTCAGCGGTGGTTCATCCATCCGCTGTTCTGCGACACTTTTGATTTTTCCACTAATCCACACCGGTAGGGTTACACCCCATAGCCATTGCACAGCCAAGCGCGTAAATTATGTCAGGTTAAAGTATAATTGGTCTCAATTTATGTAATCCCGCGAAGTGCGTGGTATTCCCACATGCCCGGCGGGGCTGTGGTGGAATAGCGGTCATGGAATCTGGAGAACGATGAATACTGTCGAGAAAATCAAGACCAAGAAGGCGGCTGAGGCACTAAGGGTTTCAGAAGTCCGTTATCGCCGCCTCTTCGAAGCGGCCAAAGATGGCATCCTGATCCTCAACGCCGAAACAGGGATGGTCATTGACGTGAATCCGTTCCTGATCGAACTGCTTGGTTTTTCACACGAGGCATTCCTGGGCAAAGAAGTCTGGGAACTGGGGTTCTTCAAGGACATCGTTGCCAACAAGGCCAAGTTCGAAGAATTGCAGCAAAAGAAATACGTCCGGTACGAGAACTTGCCGCTGGAAACCACCGATGGACGGCGGATTGCGGTTGAATTTGTCAGTAACGTCTATCTGGAGAACAGCCACAAGGTGATCCAGTGTAACATCCGCGACATCACCGAACGCAAGCAGGCTGAGAGCCTCAGGCGCTTTGCGACGGTGGTGAAGGACTCCAACGATGCGATTACGATTCAGGACTTTGATGGAAAGATCACCGTATGGAACCGCGGCGCTGAACTGATGTATGGCTATAGCGAGGCAGAAGCGCTTTTGGCGAACATTGATCGCCTCACGGCCCCGGGTAAGGTTGAAGAGCAAAAGGATTTCATCCGCCGGCTGTTGGCGGGTGAAAAGGTGACATCGTTTGAAACCCAGCGGATGACTAAAGACGGGCGCATTCTCGATGTATGGTTGACGGTAACTAAACTGATGGACGATGCTGGAAAGCCGATTGGCCTTGCATCCACCGAGCGCGACATTACCGAGCGGAAGAAGGAGGAGGAGAAATTGAAAGGGATTGAGACGTTGTTACAAGCCGCCGTAGATATTATGCCGGTGGGGCTCTGGATTTTTGACGCTGAAGGGAAGCTCTTAACCAGCAGCACTGCCGCCCAGCGGATCTGGGCCGGGGTACATTACGTTGGCGTAGACCAGCTTGGTGAATACAAGGGCTGGCGGATCGACAGCGGTAAACTGATAGAAGCTCATGAATGGGCGGGGGCTCGGGCCTTTGAGAAGGGCGAAACTTCAATTGAAGAGGAAGTTGAGATCGAGTGCTTTGATGGCACGCACAAGATTATCCTCGACTCTGCCGTGCCGCTGCGCAAAAGCGACGGGAGCATCGGTGGCGCCATTACCATCAACCAGGACATCACCGAGCGCAAGCAGGCGGAAGGCAATCTGGTAAGAGTCAACGAGGAGTTACGGTCGGCCCTTAATGAATTGAGGAAAGCGCAGGCGCAGATGGTGCGCGAAGAGAGGCTGAGTGCGCTTGGGCAGATGGCGAGCGGGATTGCCCACGATTTCAACAATATGCTCATGCCGATTGTAGGGTACAGTGACATACTTCTCTCTCAGCCCGAGTTGATGGGTACCCCGGATGCACTTTCCATGATCAAGGATATCAGTACTGCCGCGCAGGATGCCAAGCAGATAGTCCACCGGATGAGGTTGATTCGCGACGCCGAGGATGAAGGCGAGTATATATCCGTGGACCTGAACAAGATCATCTCAAGCGCCCTGGATCTGACACGGTCGCGATGGGAAAAGGAGATGGAGTCGAAAGGAGTATCTATATCCATGGTGAAACGGCTGGATGCCGATAAGCCTGTCATAGGGAACGAGTCGCAAATACGCGAAGCATTGATGAACATTATTCTTAACGCCGTCGACGCAATGCCGAAAGGCGGAACATTGACCATTTCTTCGACCATGGAGAATGACGCGGTTTTGGTTGACGTCTCGGATACGGGAATCGGCATGCCGGATGACGTAAAGCAACGCTGTGGGGAGCCGTTCTTTACGACCAAGGGTATCAAGGGCACAGGGCTAGGGCTCTCCATGGTTCATGGCATTGTAAAAGGACACGGTGGCACGATGACAATCGAAAGCGAGATGGGGCGTGGGACTACGATTCGTCTCCGATTTCCCTGTGTGTCGTCAAAGCCTGCGCATAAACGGTCCGTAAAGGAAAAGACCGAAGGTGATTTCATCATTACCCCGATACGGATACTGGTGGCGGATGATGATGCAAATTCGCGGGCTCTCATCGTGCGGTTTCTGAAGAAAGACGGCCATTCTGTCGAAGCGGCGGGGACAGGCCGAGAAGCCGTCAACAAGGCGAAAGCAGGGATTTTTGACCTGGTGATTACGGACCGGGCCATGCCCGAGGGTAACGGGGATGTTGTTGCTCTTTTCATGAGAAAGCTGGTTCCGGAAGTGCCTGTCATTCTCCTGACCGGGTTTGGAGACATTATGAAGGATGATGGTGAATACCCGGAGGGAGTAGATAAGATTCTATGCAAACCGATAACGCACCAGGATTTGCGGGAAGCCATGGCGAAGGTTATGGGGAAGTGAAGGCAAGAGAATATAGCACCCAGCAATATACCTCTTTCTCCATATTGACACACCAACATGGCAGAATCAAGGAACGACCAAACATAGACCTGCAAACAACCGTTTATGAAGATACCTATTCTGTCTCCTCAACAGGTTCCTTGGAGCAGACGGAACGGCGGAATGCATGGCCAATTCTCTTGCTCCAAAGAACACGTGGGGATGATTGCCCAAGAAGAATACACAAGTCCTTGCCAGCCTATTTCTTCACGAACCATGTGCTGGCCATAGGATCCTCCTTGAAAAACTTCAGCAGCATCTCCGCGACCTTCTGCCGGCCGCTTTCGCTGGGATGGGTGCCGTCGCTGGCCAGGTCCTCTTGCTTCCATACCAGGCCGTCGCTCTTTCGTGGGGTAATGCCGTTTGCCCAGAAGTACGGTCCCCATAGCGCCAGCGGTGCCTTGGCGGGGCCGTTCGCGTCGTCGTGCTGCAGAGCGGCATCTCCTTTCATCTGGTCCTGGATCAACCAGCGAACCGCGAACGCTCCCTCGAACGCATATGGCTCGGGATTGAGTCGGGAAGTCGCGTATCCGGCGTAGATGCGACTCCCCAGATATGCGATTTGTATGTTCGGGAATCGCGCCTTGGCGTTGCGCAACACCTCTGCCGCATCCTTTTCGAGTTTGCGGCCGTGTTCCGCGAGTTCGCCGCGAGGACCCTTATTCGCCAGTTTTACCCAGATTATCTGCACCTGTTTGGGATTCACCCCAGCGGCCGCTAGGCGGCGGTCCGCTTCCGTCCATGGACGCGCCTTTGGCTCGACCCATTCCGCCATGGCTTGGCTGCCTTGTGCGCAGTCCACGATCGCCACCTGCGGCGACTTTGCCGGGTCGTTGTCGGCAATCTGTTTGAATCGGGAATACTCCATAGTCGCGTTTGACATGCTGATCGAGACGAGGCCGATCTTCCCGTCTTTGGCCGGCTTGCCATCCGCATCCCGAGGCACGACGTGCGCTGTCTGCCGCTTGGCTGCCACCAGGAGCGCATCCGGCGGCTCGTTGCGGCCCTCGCCATAGAGCCCGCCGTCTTCGCCCTTGTAGTGTTCATCCGCCGTCATCTCCGTGAGGGGTTTCTGGCCAATCGATGATTTCTGGGTGATGGCTGGCGGGCCATCTGCCGAACCTTTACCGGAACCGTTCGATATCGCATGACGGCCCAACTGCAATGTTCGTAACACATGCGCACTGCCGACGCGATCGACCGAAATGGTCACCTCGGCGCTCTCTTTCAACTCTTTCGCCGCCAGTCTGTCGGCAAGGGGCTTTCCATCCACCCCCAGTACCTTCACGTCTTTGGTGATAGAAAGTGTGCGATCCGCGCCGTTCGCAAAGACGACAATGATGCCCCGCTCGGCGTCGATCCGTCGAATTGTGCCAACCGCTTCGAGTGCAAACAGCGTCGCCGCTGTCAGAAACAGAACAAGGCCTGCAGTCATGACAAAGGAAATGCGTCTCTTCATATGTTGTTCATCCTCTATTTCGGTGTTCCGCCAACTTCATTTCCACTCCGTGGCAAACCATGAATTCCATCCACCGCAGGGTAAGTCCGCTGAACCTGCGCACCAGTCACCTGCGCAGGATGGTGCCACAAGGAGAATGAGAAGACAAGGGTTGCGAAGCAACGGTTGCGTCAAGAAAGCGGATTGACGTCTGAGCTGGTGGAAAAGTGGCTGGATAGGAGCGTTATTCGGATCGCGAACCTGACACCGATCCTCGTCGTACGATCGGTCCCGCACATAATGATTTCCATTCTCTATTGACCAGTGGCCGCGGATGATCTTTAGAAGTAGCTCAGCATTTGCCTTCGGATCTGGCAATGGTGATAAACTGGTGACTGCAAAAACGATTTCATCACTTTCTTTGCCAGCGCGAACTTGTTTAAAATGGCGATGTATACGCATTACCTGTTCGGCGCCGCAAAAGCCAAGATCCTCAGGACTGACGGGCAGCGCCCACAGTTCACGATGCTCATACCGGCCATGCTCTTTATCGTAGCTATACCTGCTGAAATAATTGTTGTGCGTGAACACCAGGACTGTTCTTTGCTCTGAGTTGCTCGTATTGGGCCCAATCCTGTTTGGATGCATTTTTTGCCGGCTTCGGTAACTTTGGGATCATTTTTATGGCAATGGGAATCATCCGGGAACGTTTCGGATTGGTTGGATCGGGTATTGCTGCTGATATCTGTGTGAATCGTTGAGCATACAAAAGCTCAACAGCAAGTATATGGGATAAGAATTTTTCGAGAAATTAACCGCTGCAACACCTCTACGCAAACATAAACGAAGCAAAGGGTTCATTCTATTTTAGATGCTTTTCCCATAGACCAAAAAATCTGATTTTTTCTGTTGACGATGATGATATCGCCCTGATACACTACTTTAACAATAGAGATAGTCATGTATTATGAAGATGTCGGCAAAAACTGAATATGCATTGAAGACACTGATAGATCTTGCCATCTATGGCAAGGGTAGCGTAACAAGGATTGCTGATATTGCCAAACGTCAGACCATACCAGTAAAATTCCTGGAACAAATACTCCTGACGTTAAAGAGTGCTGACATTGTCGGCAGTCAAAGAGGCGTAAAAGGTGGTTATTTTCTCGCTTTGCCGCCATCGCAGATCAGCTTGGCCTCCATTGTAGGTCTTACAGACGACTCAATTTTGTCAGCATCATCCCCTTTAGGGAAAGCCTATACCGGCAAACAGGTATCCCCTTTTTCGGAGGTTTGGTCCGACATAAATAACAGTGTAAGAGAAAAGCTCGAAAAAGTATCTATTCAAGATATGTGTGACCGTTTACGCGAGCTACAGAATGTAAAAATTTCGGAGTATTTTATTTAGTTTTTGTTTTTATGCTAATCTCTACTTAAGTGATAGAGATGCTAATGTAGAGGGAATAAGCATGCAAATCAAAGATACGCAGAATCTGCTGCAATGGGCGATAAAAGAATTCCAGCCAGAAATCGCCCTCGCGTGCAGTTTTAGTATTGAAGATATTACTATCGCTCACATGCTGACAAAGAACGCAGAAAACACCCGGGTATTCGCACTGGATACAGGCCGTCTCAATGAAGAAACATATCAGTGCGCCAATATCCTTCAGCACAAGCTCGGCATCAGGATTGACTGGTATTTTCCTCGAAATGAGCTCGTTGAACAAATGGAAAACGACAAAGGTGTTTTCGCGTTCAGGGAAAGCATCAAAGCGAGACACGTGTGCTGCAGAATCAGAAAAGTCGAACCGTTATCCCGCGCACTTTCCAATCTCAAAGCCTGGATCACAGGTCTGCGTCGGGAACAAAGCGTAACCCGTAACAAACTGGAACAAGTCGAAAAAGACGGGTTACACGGAGGAATCATTAAAATCAATCCGCTGGCAGATTGGAAAACGGAAGATGTGTGGGCATACATCAAACAGAATAATCTGCCTTACAATCGATTATATGACCTCGGTTACAAATCAATCGGATGCGCACCATGCACACGGGAGGTAAAACCGGGTGAAGAAGAAAGAGCCGGACGCTGGTGGTGGGAAGATCATGAACATAAGGAATGCGGACTGCATGTGGGAAATCATGTCGTTCAAACCAACAGCCGGTAAGGAGCGGAAAAAAGATGACACACCTGGAAAAACTGGAAGCACTTAGCGTCCACATTCTTCGCGAAGCCTACAGGGAATTCAAGAGTCTTGTGATGCTGTGGTCCATTGGAAAGGACAGCACCGTTCTGCTATGGCTGACAAGAAAAGCTTTTTTGGGCCATGTTCCCTTCCCTCTTCTTCATATCGATACGGGGTACAAAATCCCCGAAATGATTGAATACCGCGACAAGTTCGCCAAAGCATGGCATCTCAATATGCTTGTCGGCGAGAACTCTTCCGCGCTTGGCAGTCACCAGACATTTCCCGACGGAAAACTCAACAGGATCGAGTGCTGCAAGGCTCTGAAAAGCGAAGCTTTGAAGCATACCCTGTCGGGCGAATGGCCCAGGAAACGTTTCGATCACAACCTGGGAGACTACATAATCGACCAGAACGTCGAAGCCTTCACCGGCGTCATAGTCGGTGTTCGCGCGGATGAAGAAGGTAGTCGCTCGAAGGAGCGTTATTTCTCCCCCAGGGACAAGCAGAATGACTGGGACATAGGCGATCAACCACCGGAATTGTGGCACCAGTTCAAAACCGACTTTGCACCCGGCACGCACATACGGGTGCATCCGCTGCTGGACTGGACCGAGCTGGATATATGGGAATATATCGCCAAGGAAAACATTCCCATTATTCCTTTATACTTCAACCGGGGCGACGGCAAAAGATACAGGTCGCTCGGCTGCTATCCATGCACCAAGCCGGTTGACTCCACAGCCACGGATATCCGCGGGATTGTAGAGGAACTTAAAACCGGCAAGTTTGTAAACATTGCCGAACGGGCCGGACGTGACCAGGACAAGGAAGATGGCGGCGGTCTAGAAACATTACGCAGAGAAGGATATATGTAGTGAAAGATTCAAATCTACAACACCAGATGAATGTAGTAGTAGTCGGTCATGTCGACCACGGCAAGAGCACCATCATTGGAAGGTTGCTGGCTGATACTCACTCGATCCCTGACGGTAAACTGGAACAGGTAAAAGCCACCTGCACCCGGAATGCCAAGCCATTCGAATATGCTTTCCTGCTTGATGCCCTCAAGGATGAGCAGGCACAGGGTATCACTATCGATACCGCGCGCTCCTTCTTCAAGACAGAAAAAAGACGCTACATCATAATCGACGCGCCGGGTCACATCGAATTCCTGAAAAACATGATCACCGGCGCCTCTCGCGCAGATGCGGCCTTCATAGTGATCGACGCAAAAGAAGGGATCCAGGAGAACTCGCGTCGGCATGGCTACATAATGTCAATGCTCGGCATAAACCAGGTGGCAGTCATCGTGAACAAGATGGACCTTGTCGGTTATAACGAACAGAAGTTCAATGAGATTGCCAGGGAATATTCCGAATTCCTTGGACGATTGAACCTGCGCCCCGTCAGTTTCATTCCAATAAGCGCAATAAACGGTGTCAACATAGGTGCCCGCTCCACGGATATAGCATGGCACAAGGGGCCAACGGTTCTTGAACAATTTGACGCATTCGAACTGAAGGACTCGCGAACCAGCCTGCCATTCCGCCTGCCCGTTCAGGACATCTACAAATTCACAGAAGCCGGTGATGACAGGCGCATTTTTGCCGGAACCATATCATCCGGCACAGCCAAAGTTGGAGATGAGATCGTTTTCCTGCCTTCGGGTAAAACCTCTTCCATAAAATCAATCGAGAGTTTCAATACCACTGAGAAGAAAAAAGCCAGCACCGGCGAAGCCACGGGCTTCACACTCACAAAACAGGTATATGTTAAACAAGGCGAGCTGATGGTCAAGGCCTCGGACCCGATGCCCCTGGTTGGTGCCCGCTTCAGGGCAAACATCTTCTGGATGGGTAAAGCACCCCTGATACGCGAGAAGCGATACACCATCAAACTGAACGCCACACGCAGCAGCCTGAAGCTTGTGAATATCATCAACGTCATCGATGCATCGGACCTGTCATCAGAAAAAAACAAACAACAGGTCGACCGCCATGATGTTGCCGAATGCATTCTCGAGACCCTGCGTCCCGTTGCATTCGACCTCGTAAAAGACATCAAGTTTACCGGCCGTTTTGTGATCATAGATAATTATGAAATCGCAGGGGCTGGCATCATCCTTGAAAAGGTAGCCGACCAGGACTCAACCCTGCATGATTACGTCAGGGACCGTGAGTTTTCATGGGAAAGCGGTACCATCTCCCCGGCTGAACGCGCTGCGATATACGGGCACGGGGCCAAGTTCGTTGTCTTTACCGGTGACGAAACCACCACCAAGGACATCATTGCAACCGAGCTTGAGAAACAACTTATTCACAGCAGTTTCAAGACGTACTATCTACGCATGTCAAACGTCATACGCGGGCTGGATTCGGACATCAAGTACGGCCCGGAAGAGCGTGAGGAACACATTAGAAGACTTGGCGAACTCGCCAGGATACTCACCGATTCCGGTCAGATATTCATCACTTCCGTCACGAACGTGGATGATTACGATATCAAGACGCTGCAATTGCTGAATAGCCCGCACGAGATACTGGTTGTCAATATCGGAGAAAACAAATTCAACAGCCTTGTTCCTGATTTGAACCTGGAAGCCGGCGCAAAGGCCGGGGCTGCAGTTGAAGCCGTATTCTCGTTGCTACGGCAGAAGAAAGTTCTATTGGATTTCCAGATATAGGAAAAACGCGAATGGAAACACATAAAAGAAGTATTGCTAAAGCGGTGTCATGGCGTCTTACAGGCACTGTAGATACTATCCTGATATCATGGATCATTACAGGCCAATTCGTCCTGGCTGCCTCTATCGGTCTTTTTGAACTTATGACAAAAACGTTACTGTACTACTTACATGAAAGAGCTTGGCAGAAAGCAAAATGGGGCCAGATTGATCCTAATACTGTAAGTGATAAGGGAGACGGAATCTAATGAGTAGAAAAGAACTTAATATATCCACAAAGCTTCTTCACGGCGTATGGGCGTCGGAAATAGATGCAGGTGCCATGGTAACCCCGATATACCAGAACTCGGCTTTTGCGTATGACAGCGCCGAAGCCATCGAAGCGGTATTTGCGGGAAGGCAGGCCGGGTATGTTTATTCCCGTATGGGGAATCCGACGCTTACTCAACTGGAACGTAGCCTGACAGCGCTCGAAGACGGCCTGGGTGCCATATCCACATCATCAGGTATGGCCGCCATAACCTCGACAGTCCTTGCACTTGCGGAATCCGGCGACGAGATAGTTTCCGGTAACAGCATATTCGGAGGAACTTATTCGCTCCTGCACAGCACGCTGGCACGTTCCGGAATTAAGACCACATTTGTGGAATCCACTGATGTACAGGCTTTCAGGAATGCAATAACTGATCGAACAAAACTTGTTTTTATTGAAACCATAGGGAATCCAAAGCTGGATGTGCCCGATTTTTTCGCAATCACCGAGGTTGCTCACGAAAAAGGCGTCGCATTGGTGGCGGACAACACAATCACTCCCAGCCTGTTTCAGCCAAAGAAAGCAGGCGCCGATATCGTGATTCATTCCACGACAAAATTCATAAACGGTCACGGCAATGCCATCGGCGGCGCCATTATTGACACCGGCATTTTTGACTGGGCCGGCAAAAGATATCGACATCTTGACAACATTCGCAAGCGGACGGGTAATTTTGCGTTCCTCGCGTTTCTTCGCAACCAGATCCACAGGGACATGGGAACCTGCCAGGCGCCTTTCAACGCATTCCTGACCTCGATTGGTATTGAGTCACTCGCCCTCCGCATGGAGAGACATTCCTTAAATGCTATGAAGGTTGCCAGTTTCCTTGCCTCTGACAAGCGCATTGTCGAGGTCCGCTATCCCGGTCTGGAAACACATCCTGATCATAAGGTTGCCGACAAGCAGTTCGAAAATGGATACGGGGCTCTGCTCACATTGAGGCTCAGGGACCGGGGAAGTTGCTTCAAATTCATAAACAGCCTTAAACGCGCTCAAAATGCAGCCAACATCGGGGATGTCAGGACCCTGGTTATTCATCCGGCATCCACATTCTGCAGGGAATTAACCGGCGAAGAACGCCTGGCGGTCGGGGCATCCGATAATCTCATAAGATTCTCCATCGGGATTGAACATGCTGATGATATTATCAGCGATATTGACGAAAGTCTTTCAAACATTTGATCGAGACAGGAAAATGACATGTTAGAACAGGGCAGAAAAACAAAAGCAGTTGGGCTTCTTTCGGGTGGCTTGGACAGTACGCTTGCCGCCAGGCTCATGCTTGAACAAGGCATAGAGGTCCATGCTATAAATTTCTGGTCGCCTTTCTGCACCTGCACGGCGAAGAGCGCCGGCTGTCCGGCAGTCATTACGGCTATCAAACAGCTGGGCGATATCACGCTAAAACGGGTCGCAATGGGCGACGAATACCTTGAGATGATACGCAAGCCGAAACACGGCTACGGTAGAGGCATGAACCCATGCATCGATTGTAGGATCATGAAGTTGAAAATATCAGTCGAATATATGCGCGAAATAGGAGCGTCGTTCCTGTTTACAGGCGAAGTGCTCGGACAGCGGCCAATGTCCCAGTACCATGCGGCATTTGACATTATTGACCGTAAATCCGGGCTTGGCGGATTGATTCTTCGTCCGCTTTCGGCCGCATATCTGAAACCAACAGTTCCCGAACAGAAGGGCTGGGTTGATCGAACAAAGCTTTTGAACATAGAAGGTCGATCTCGCAAGAAACAGATCTCTCTTGCATCCGGAATGGGCATAAATGACTACCCCTGCCCGGCTGGCGGATGCCTGCTAGCCGACTGTATTTTCGGAGAAAGGGTGCGGGACTACTTTGCCCGTGTTGAAAAGCCGTCGATAAACGACATACCGTTGCTGAAAACAGGCCGGCACAGGAAAATGCCCAACGGAGATATTGTGATCACCGCCAGGGACGAGAATGAAGGCAATACGCTTTTAAAAATAGCCCGGCCCAGCGATCATCTGTTGGTCCCGGATTTCCCGGGTCCCGTAGTTGTTCTGCAAGGTATTGATGTTATCGGTTCAATCAGGATTCTGCTGGAATATACGAAGAAAGATGTTCCGCAGAACGCAACAGTTAAACATGTATTTAACGGCAACAACGAAATATATTACATTAGTAATTTTACCGGCGTACCACGCGAAATAGCAAGGAGAGATTCATGAAACTCGAGATTAATGGCCTGTCAATTGAAACACCAGCCAATACAACAGTGTCGCAGCTACTTTCCATTCAGAAAGTAAAGATGCCGGACATGGTTTCCGTAGAAATAAACGAAAGTATCCTGGACAGGAAAACATTCGGCACAACTATCCTGAAGGAAGGCGACAAGGTTGAATTTCTGTATTTCATGGGCGGCGGCAAGTAAAACAATAAAATTCAGGTACATTAAGTCATCAAGGAATTGTTATGAACTTAAGCGAGAAACAGATAGAGCGGTATTCCAGACACATAATCCTCCCGGAAGTCGGGGGAAAGGGCCAGGAAAAACTGCTGGCTGGCAGGATTCTGATCGTGGGCGCCGGTGGATTAGGTTCTCCTTCTGCTCTTTACCTTGCCGCAGCCGGTGTCGGCACAATAGGAATCATCGATGGTGACCTGGTTGACCTGAGCAATCTGCAACGCCAGATTGCACACTCAAACGCCGACCTCGGCAAATCGAAGGCCATTTCCTCTGCCGAAGCCATGCAGGCGATAAACGAAGATGTAAACGTGCGTATCTACCAGGAACGCCTTACTGCGGAGAATGCGCTGACTGTGATAAATGATTATGATTTCATCATAGACGGCACGGACAATTTCTCTTCAAAGTTCCTGATATCTGACGCCTGCCACTTCGCAGGAAAAGCCTATTCACATGCAGGCATTCTGCGGTTTGAAGGTCAAACAATTACGGTGAAACCGGGTGAAACCACCTGTTACCGCTGCATATTCGGCGCACCGCCTCCGGCAGGCGCAGCGCCATCCTGCTCTCAGGCCGGGGTGCTCGGAGTCCTCGCCGGAGTGATTGGAACAATCCAGGCTACCGAGGCAATAAAATATATTCTGGGAATAGGCGATTTGCTTACGAATAGACTTCTTGTTTATAACGCGCTGAAGATGAGTTTTCGGCTTTTAGAAGTCAGGCGTAATGCTAATTGCCCCCTGTGTGGCACAAACCCTTCGGTCACAGAACTTATCGAAGGAGAACAAGCTGTATGCGACCTGAACTGTGATTGCACAAAGACCCGATAAGAATCGGAGAACAGATATGACGAAGTTTCAGATACTGTCCGAAGTTTATGACAAGATGGTCAGCGCCTCGAAGGCAGCAGTACCTAACGAGGCGTGTGGCCTTCTTGCAGGAACGGGGAACAAGATCACCAAGTTCTACGGGTTGACAAACGCAGATGCGTCACCGGAACATTTCAGCATGATTCCTGAAGAACAATTTGCAGTAATAAAAGACATGCGCAAGTCCGGCGTCCAGATGCTCGCCATCTGGCATAGTCATCCGTCCACTCCTGCAAGGATGTCAGACGAAGACATGAAACTGGCGTTTACGCCTGATACAGTCTATGTAATTCTGTCTCTGGCAAAGCCGGATGTTCCAAGTCTCCGCGGATATCAGATCTCAGACAACAAACCGGTGGAGATAGAATTGAATATTACAAAATAGAAAGAAACCCGATATGACACTAAAAGCTTACAATTTGCCGCCCGATCTGGATCAGGATATTAAAGCCTATGCAGGGGAAGTTAATCGTTTTCTTGCAGGCGCAATGCTGCCTGCAGTCTTCAAGGCCAAACGTGTTCCACGCGGCATATACGAACAGCGTAAAGACGGCTCGTACATGGTAAGAGTCAGGGTTGCGGGGGGAGTATTGAACAGTTCTCAGATACGCCATATCGCCGGGCTTGCACGACGCTTTGGAAACAGCCAGCTCCACGTTACGACACGGCAGGACATCCAGTTCCATGATATCAAGATAAACGACACTCCGGTAATCATGCGGGAGTTAAAGGAAGCCGGCTTGACCACCAAGGGTGGCGGTGGCAACACTGTCAGAAATATCACAGCCTGCCCCTATGCAGGAGTATGCCCCCACGAACAATTTGATGTTTCGCAATTCGTACAGGAAACAACAGGATTCCTTATTCCACTGACAGGGAGCTATAACCTGCCAAGGAAATACAAAATCGCTTTCAGTGGATGCAGTGCAGATTGCGCCCTTGCCAGGATAAGCGATCTTGGCTTCATTGCTGAAATACGTGACTCGAAACCGGGATTTGCCGTATTTGCCGGTGGTGGTATGGGTGCAAATTCCAGGATCGCAGATCGACTTGAGGAATGGATCCCGGCCACCGATACAATCCGGATATCGGAAGCGGTAAGACGGTTGTTTGACCGGCTGGGTGACCGCCAGAACAGGCATCGCGCCCGCCTGAGATTTGTTCTCGAGAAGATTGGTGTGGATAATTTCAGAAATGATTTTCGCGCAGAAATACCCAAACTCAAGGATGAAGGTGTGCCTGACAGTACAGTTTCCAGCCTGATTTCAGAACCAAATGTTACCGTTTCTTCTGATGTCAGGGCACACATGCAGAAGATTGCTGGCCTGCGCTGCATGCTCCAACGTCAAAAGGGATATGCAGCGGTTATTATTTCTCTGCCGCTGGGTTTGGTTTCTACCCGGGACCTTGAAATTATTGCCGATATCGCAGAAGACTTCAGTCTGGAGAAAGGATTGCGAACCACCCGTTCCCAGAATCTTCTTATAAGATTTGTTCCGGTGGACTCTCTTGAGGAACTTGCAGACTCATTAAAGAAGCTCAGCATTACCGTAACAGATTCACCCCCTATCAGCAGGTTCGTTTCTTGCGCTGGCGCATCAACATGCCGGCTTGGATTGTGCCTTTCGCGAAACGCTGCAAAGGCATGCGCAGGTGCGCTTGCAAAAACCGGCATTGATAAAGATCTTATGAGCGATTTTAAAGTCAATGTAAGCGGATGCCCTAATTCATGCGGTCAACACCCGATGGCGACGATAGGTTTGTTTGGATCAGCCCAGCGGTTCGATGGCCGGCTTGTTCCCGTTTACCAGGTACTGCTCGGA
>Ga0156394_1138_pt1 | contig 20867 bp, 14 predicted proteins | sample RifOxyA3_FD_108038 | JGI IMG/M metagenome (GOLD analysis project Ga0156394, IMG submission 108038) | Lentisphaerae bacterium RIFOXYA12_FULL_48_11 | reverse complement strand
TCTATTCGCCAGACAAAAGAATACTCCCTATTAAGTTTCTTGGCTAGTTGTCGTTGAGTTAGACCCGCCTTCTCTCTCATTGCAACTAATTCCGCCATTACTTTCTCATAAGCAGGCGTGTGAACTGATTTAGTCATGAACACATTATGCAGTCAGTACCGGCTTGCATCCAAATTGCGTTCAGAGTAGTATAAAAATCTAAGGTCTTCGTGGGGGCGTGGTGGAGGAATGAATATAACTTGCCCAAAATGTAAGGTAAATCTTGAGTTAGAAGGTAGTTCTCAAGAATGGGATGGTCAAACCGTCCAATGCCCTGAATGCAAGGTTTCTCTGAGAATTCCTAAGAAATCCATTGGCAGGAAAAGCATCAAACCTGATTCTAATGTTAACGTTCCTTCTGTTCGTTCTGCAATGTCTGATTCCTTACCAGAGAAATCAGCTTTAGATACAAAGAGATGTCCTTACTGTGCTGAGGAAATAAAAGTTGAAGCTATCAAGTGCAAGCATTGCGGATCTGATTTATTAGAAAGAAAGGAACAGACCCTAAAGAATTCAGAAACCCTTGGAGTTATTCTTCTCTGTCTGCCTATATGTGCCGGTTTCTTATTCTGGTTCTGGATTAATAACACTAGTAATCCGGTTCCTCTACTTAATGCAGTCGTCGTCTTTACAGTGCTTCTTACTTCCATCCTCATCGCAGTTGAATCTAATTCAGTTGGTGCGGGTTCAGCTCAGGACATAGCACCTAATGGAAAGAAAAGAGAGGGTCCGGTTGCTTGGTTCTTCTCTGGTATTCTCTTGTGGGCTCTCGCTTTTCCCATGTGGATGTATCGGCGTTCAAATTATGGGCTCAAGAATCTATGTCTGGGTGCGATTGGTGCGTTACTTATATTCTATGGCGGCTTCATCTTTTGTATTCTGCCCAGATCTGTTGTAAATACAGTGCCATCAATCACAGAATCAACGCCACAAACAGAAGCATTTGATCCAGTTGGGAATTTCACAAAAGGCGGATACAAGAATGTGGTTAAGCTAGATGTCCCGCCTAATGACATTCTTGGGGATATGGTTGGGCTAGTAGAAAGAAATGCAAACGATAATAACCCAGACCACGGAATACTTCTTAATGGGAACATTATCGGAGCAATAAGAAATACGGAGATGGAATTATATGGCGTCAAAGAATCCATTGAATTGATTATCAGTGCTGTTATGCCGGGCGAAACAGGGGATCCGGTAACAATAATTAGAACTGCCAGCCGTATGTATGTTTTCAGAAGATTACAGGAAAATGCAGTTGAAGGTGCAAGCTGGCTAATGGAGGTTGTAAAAAATGATGGTTCTGCTCATCAGCAATACTTTCTTAAAGGCAAAGATGTGGTGACGACGGCACAGGCTGCTAAGACGATAACATCTCAAGCTGATTCATCGACTTTAGAATTGCCTAAGGTAGAAGTTCGGAAAATAGATGCAGAAGCTCAGTATAACTTGGCAGTGTGCTATTACAAAGGCGATGGTGTCGAAAAAGATCCAGTAAAGGCTCTTGAATTGTTGATGAAGGCTGCTGAACGAGGAAATGCAGGAGCTCAAGGTGGTTTGGGGATTATTTATGCTTCTGGCGATGGCGTTGAGAAAAATCAAGTTAAAGCCATTGAATGGTATACCAAGGCAGCAATACAAGGAAATGCAGTAGCTCAATCGTTATTAGCGGCTTGTTATGCTACCGGCGATGGTGTTGCGAAGAATAAAGCTAAAGCCGTTGAATGGTATACCAAGGCAGCGGAGCGGGGACGTCCGGAAGCTCAGTGTTGGTTGGGATTATTTTATGCTACCGGTGATGGCGTTGAGAAAAACATGGAAAAGGCCGTCGAATGGTGGACTAAAGCTGCTGAACAGGGGGATGCAAACGCTAAGGAAAATTTAGCAACGCTTAGAACAACCGAAAATAAATCGTATGTGGATGATATCGTAGCAAGAGGAGCAAAGAAGAGTCCGCCCGACAAAGATGCCGCAGAAACATTACTTGCGACAGTAGCGGATGCACTTGTGAATACAATGATTCAAGATGGGCAGCTTATTGGAGCAAGAAGGACAGGAATAGTAATTCAATATATAAAAGGTAGACAAGACGTAGACGCCAATGCAATTGTTGGTTACGAGTTTACTTTTCGAACTCGGGCAGGGTTTGAGCGTGTAAATCCCAAAGGTTATATCTTCTTATATCACGATCCTAGAAAGCAGGATTGGTTTAAATCACGCACTAACATCGATGGTTCACCTATGCTTTGACAGTCCTGAATCTTTTCCCCTCGGCACCTCGCTTCCTATATGGTAATCTCAGCCCGGTAAGGCGTTTGTGAATGGGGTCGGCTCATTCACAGCCTGTTTAATTAAACGAACATCTTACTGGACGGAGAATGCCATTATGAAAACATCGAAAAACAACGAGAATACGCCCCCTGAAAATAGGACGTTAAATTTGACAGGGAAGAAATGCCTGATTTACGCCAGAACCTCAACTGCCGACCAAGAGAATTCCAATCAGGTCGCCCAGCTTCAGGAATACGCTCACAAACAGGGGTGGACGGTCATAATTACTCTCATGTGAGCCGATGCCGAGAGACGGGAATTATACGTCTGCCAAAACTATTATTTCTGGAATCTTTACTTTTGTAGATTTGTTCAACAAAGATTACCACCCTATATTGCGAACGATATAAAACTTGGTCGCTTGTATTGTCCGTTCGTACGTAATAATATATTTTTTGTGAACAGGACTGAACATTCTATTCTAAATCTGGTTACCTTTGCTAATGAGAAGCAATTGCGAGATAGTCTTTTAATGCATCACCTTCCATCTTTTACAGGTACTACGACTTTTGTTAGGCGGGAAGTCCCCATGGGAGAGGTGATACCCGACATTATTTACGTAGGATTTCGTTCACCTCCGAAACATTCTATGTGGTCAAGAAAGTGGACATTCCGACATTCATTCGTTCTGTCTCTTGTCAGACATCGACATCGTTTACATAAAGAGACTATAGCTTGCCTATGTTACGAAACCGAAGAACGTATTTCCTCTTTGCTGATCGACCTGCAAAGAAGTGGTGCAATCGTGCAAAATAGTAACGGATCATATAGCCTTTCTCGAGACATGTCCCACATCAAAGCTTGTGTCGTTGCGGTAGAGACTAAGCTAAGGAGATGGCGTGATGCACTTGAACAAGCGAAGATGTATCGCCGGTTTGCAGACGAGAGTATTGTTGTCATGGCTGCTGTCTACGTCCCAAAACAAAAGGATGATTTGAGTCTTTTTCGTAAGGCAGGGGTTGGTCTTTGTGCTGCTACCCCAAAAGGTGTTTGTTGGGTTATAAAACCGAAGAATTCTTGTCCAATGGGTGCCGAAAGAGAATACCTTATTGGCTCTGCGGCCCGAGGTGGTCAGACGTTATGGTCTTGTCTGAAGAGTCTAAAAGCTTCTCGCCAAGCTGTGACATGACGAGTGTTTGTCTTTCCGCTAGAGCCAAGCGTCCGTTCAATAAGAAGAGCCTTGTTTTCGGCAACTCTTAGCCATTCCTCGGTAAAATCTAGTCTTTCTTTCTCGCTCAACTTACTAAGGGTAGTTTCCGCTGCTATACAAGAAAGAAGATAGTGTTCCGATGCTGATGTAATATTCGATTGACGATAATTCCACGCTGGTACGCTGTTTGCTGATCTACCTGCAGCTGCTGCACGAATTAGACCTTCGCTAGCCGACGTGATATCCTGAATGCTAGGGAGAAGACCTGCAGACACTAGGTTGTCAAAGTCATTTTCTAGATGGATGTCGAGTGATGTTGGGAAACTCCAATAACTGGGATATGATCGTCCTCCAGCCAACTTATCGGCAAGACGCAGACGATGAAGACTTTTGTACCATCCGTCTGCCCACATTGAAGCACCAACGGACTCGCATACAAGACCGAACATTCCCATGAAGTTTACAATGACACGCAGTCCGGCGTTGATGGAAAAAAGATGAACTAAGCGAAGAACGGAAGCAAGAACTCTACTGTTGCTACAATGCCGTGTTTCTAATGATTCCGATCCTTGTTCAAGAACAATGTAAACCCCGTCCAGCTTGCGAGCACTCACGGCGTCGCTTACAAGATCAAGAAAAGAGTTCTGTAAAGGATTTGTATACCGCCCACATATATCTGCTATAGCAACTGTTGCAAACAATGGAGTATGAAAATCTCTGAGCTCGGCAACATAGTCGGTTGCGGCGTCAATCCAGATCAATTCATTACCATAGTTTGCCACAGGGTCGCTCGTCAATGGACTAGGGATAATTACGCACTCGCATCCTAATTTAATCTGAAAGTCTATGCATTCCTTTACCGCTTTGCTAATCACGTTTGGGTCCGATGGAGGATTTCGTGGCCATATTTGTTGGATGTTGCTATTTGATTCTTTTCGCCAGCTAGCTTGTGTCTGTTCACTACTATCAAAGGTCTTAAGACCTTTGACGCCAAACCATGGATAACTAGACAATGTGGTGCAATGTTTGGGTGACTGAGCAGGGTCTAATCCAGCAAGGTATAGCTGGGGATCAAATACTCTTTTCGACAAGAATTTGTTCTTCTGTGGTCGGCGACGTACTAGTTGGTGAAGTGGCATAGCACTGCACAATATTAAACCTCCTTCGCTTGGAATAGAGCTAGTAGAGGGGAACTTGTAGCCAACATTTATATAGAACGACATAAATCCTCCTATTCTTTTAAAGCGTGATTGATTAACAATTGCAATATAACAGGTGGTGGTGGTCGTTTCGTCGGATGAGGGTCCAACAAAGCACGAAGAAGATCAACATGTTCCCAACCACTGATCGGTGAGGGAAGTCGATCATGTAATTGGAGATCTACTAGTTTTGCTTGATCACGTCCACTTGGGTGCCGCTGCAAGGATGCTTCAATCAACACAATGCCCAGCGCAAAAAGGTCTGATTTACATGTCAGTTGTTGTATACACTTCATTTGTTCTGGTGACATATATCCCCTTGTTCCCCAAGTTGTCCCTAAAGATGTCAAACAAGATTGATCAATATGCCGTGCTATTCCGAGATCGATAACGCTCGCACGACCATTAAGATGAATAATTATGTTGCTTGGCTTAAGATCACGGTGAACGATGCGAGTTTTCCACATTTCTTCAATTGCCAACGTACAGTCAAAAGCTAAAACGCTTATTTCATTAAGAGTTAATGGTCGATTCATTAATGTCTGGTCAAGCGATTGTCCTTCCAGAAGTGATGTTGCAACGACTGGTAATGATGTACCGTCAACTGTGATATAATCAGACCATAGAAGGGAAACGATGGTTCGACATCGTAAAGTTCGCAAAGCCTTTACTTCCCGTTCAATTCTTTTCTCGACGACGCCGGGAAAATAAACTTTTATTGCGGCTGGCTCGCCATTAACCTTCCCTCTGAAGACAATACCTTGTCCGCCCGAATTGAGATGTCCCTCAATAATCACATTGCTAGGTAACAGACCTGCCACATTACCGTCATGCCTTAACCAACCCTTTAGCTCTTCGGGACTCATGCTGCCCTCCCAATTTGCATAGCTATCACATCTAGGAGATGCAATGAAAGTAGAAAGCGTAGAATAGGCTAATTTTGACAATGAATAAGACAAACGTATCAGGAATAAAGAACATATTGGAGACATTATCTCTGAGGGGTCGTCACGTAAGGATTCTTGAGCAGTAGTAAGGGGAATGCAAGAAATTCACGGCAAAACTTCACACTCAAATGGAAAGTTCTGCTGATAATTCCTTCATCTTCCTTAAAATCTCTAGCATCGCCATCGTATCTTGCCCACAATATTCCTCAAGGTTATCTAATATCGCCTGCTTGTCTGTTACTTCGCCATTTAGAATATTCATAAACTGTTGGCTTGCTTCATTACCATCCTGAATTTCTAATGAACTGTAATCTTGTCCTGTTAGAGTTGGTAATACATCCTTGAGAGAACAACTACCTTTTTGAGCGGGGTGGTAAATATGAAATGCTCTGAAGGGTTGTAAGAGATCTACAAAGCGTTCCAGTATTTTGCCCAGCCACTTCTGATATTTTGGGAATGTCGTTACTGCCTGCTTAATAATCATCATTTCAAATGGGGAATGGTAGGCTAAAATATTTCCTTTGTTTCCCAATAGTGACTGTAGGCGTTCAAGTAGCTCTAGCCTTGGATCTCCTTCAGTGTTCCATATCCAAGACAAGTGCTTAGGTTCTTTTGTCAGGTGTTTCTCAATTACGTGCAGGGAGAATTGAAATGGGATGGCTTGATACGGGCTACTATTGTCAATTAACGGTATAGGGCTGCTAAACGTCTCAAAATCTAAGAAATATAGGGGGTATTGTAATCGATTGGAGAATTCTTTTATAGCCTTCTTGTCTAAATATACTTCCCCGGTCGTCTCTGTTTTAACCTGTATTTTCTGTAATTTTGTAAGCGGATAATCTTTGGGTATAGAAGAATGAATTTGCCCGGCAGCGAGAATAACAGCGACGAGGCGTTCTGGGCTGAGATTAAGAAAATACCTGCTAACATTCGGAAGGAGGTTCTCAAGTCTCGAAAGCCTCCGATTGTGTTTGTTAAGTGTCATACGGGAGAGGGTCCCAACCGGTCGATATATTCTGTTCTTTTGTTTGGTAAGAATAAAAAGCGAAAGGAAGATGATACCTATATATGGGAAGACACACAGAACACCAAAGTGGTTAGAGCCCATGGTGGTCTCAATATTTCGGCGGCGTTCGCTTTCTATTTAGTAGCAAAGAAAAAGATTAAGGTATTTTTATTGGATGGCAGGAAGAAAACCAAACCAGAGGCAAATAATGCACTGTTTCGAATGGAGTTACCTGTGCCGTTAGAAGATTAGAGGGTATGTGTCTCTCTAGTAGAACATAAGGAACAAACTCAAAAGGACAAGCAATCACGAGAACAAGGTCACGCTATTTTTATATCGATCTGAATGATTAACCGGATAATTCGGATGTTAAATTTCAATATTACTACTCGTGAATTTAATTTCGGATTTGATGAGCAATAGTTTAACGTAGGTCGCAATCGCAGACGATTGCGGGCTACCTCGCCTACGCAAGGCTACGGCAGGTAAGCCTTCTCAATCGTCTCGCATTTTGTAATCTTTGTTCCAGCGGGAGCCTTAGTCGGTTGCAGAGACAGTTCCCCTAGTACTTCTGGAAGAACTATCTCTGCCTTTGTAACAGCGGTGTGCCTTGAGTTCGGAGCTTTCAACTTTTCTTGCCCTGCCTAAGCTTTAGCGGAAGATGGTATGCATTATCTCCCATCAGGTAAGTGTTCTGACATATTGAAATGTCACATACGGTCACGGTTTTACAACCGCACTCTTCCATAGAACAAATCTATGGTCGCATTCATACGCATTCAGTGTTGTTTGCCGATAAAATGGATCGGTATGACTCTGTTAGTGTTTCTTTATGAGGTGCGTGGTCATCCTAGTCCCTATCAGAATCTGGAATTATTCTCAAATTGTCTTTATCAGTGTGAATGCAATGTGTCTGGTGTTTGGACAAGCGTGAATGGAGAATGGAAACTGGATAATGGTCGTATATGCTTTAGCAATATGAAGGATAACAATGGAAGGAAATGGTTTGTAAACCTGCCAACAGAGAAATCCGGGAGACATTGTTACATTCATATAAGCGATAATGCATCTTTTAAGAAACGAAAACAGGATAAATGATATCTGTTAACGGCGATTCAAGTGGGCGTAGTGAAGGTAGACATACGCAATCAGTTGATAGTACGGTTGTTAGCCGAGTTTATGGTAAAGGTAGGGGTTGGGTATTCACGCCGGTCTGGCTTAGCGTACCTGGAAGTCATATTCCCGATCGGTAATTTATCGTATTGACTTCCCATGATATCTATGAAATATTCCCGATCGGTAACTATGAGTATCAAAGATCCAAAGCAATTGGGAACAGCCATTCGTGAAAGGCGCAGGCAGCTAAAGGTCACACAAAAAGAACTCGCCATGACCTGTGGTAGCGGACTTCGCTTTATCGTTGATCTCGAAAAGGGTAAGCCAACATGTCAAATCGGTAAAGCGCTTCAAATCCTGCAAGCGTTGGGGCTGGACATCAGAATAGCTGCCAAAGATATTGAGAGACACGGAGGCGATAAACCATGAGACGGCTTATCGTTTACCTGAACAGCGAAGAAGTCGGGGAACTGGATCAGGACGATAATGGCCTTATTGAGTTCCTCTACAAGCAGGAATGGCTTCAAAGATCGGATGCGATGCCTCTTTCCCGATCACTTCCTTTACAGAGTGAATCTTTCAAAGGAAACAAGGCTCGTCCTTTTTTTGCCGGTATCCTGCCAGAAGAAGGACCACGACGGCTCATTGCTTCCATTCTCGGCATCAGTGAACGCAATGATTTCGCCATGCTGGAGAGAATCGGGGGCGAATGCGCAGGAGCTGTCAGCCTTCTCCCTGAAGATATCCAGCCACCTGCCATCGACGAAACGCGTCTACATGAACTGAGCGAGAAGGATTTGAAGGAGATCATCAAGGAGCTGCCCCGACGTCCGCTTCTGGCTGGCAAAGAAGGCATGCGCCTCTCATTGGCCGGAGCGCAGGATAAACTTCCGGTAATTGTTCGTGGCTCTCGGATATTCCTGCCTCTCGGCAATACGCCGAGCACTCACATTATCAAGCCGGAGCCGGATCGTTTTCCAGGCTTGGCCGCCAATGAAATCTTCTGCATGACGCTGGCAAAATCCGCTGATTTAAGCGTTCCTCCGGTGGAAAGCCGGATTGTTGACGGCAAGGCGTGCATTCTGGTTCAACGATATGACAGGAATACGCTTAATGAGGGCGCTGTCATTCGCATTCACCAGGAGGATTTCTGTCAGGCTCTTGGATTCCCGCCCGAACGGAAGTACCAGCAGGAAGGCGGACCATTACTGCGGGACTGTATTTCTTTGCTTCGAGACTGGTCGACAACTCCCGTTCTGGATATAAGGGAGTTTATCGACGGCCTGATCTTCAATGTGTTAATAGGGAACGCCGATGCCCACGGCAAAAACTATTCTATTCTTTACAACGGAAGAGAACGCAGGCTGGCCCCGTTCTATGACCTGGTCTGTACGCTGGCCTGGCCGGAATTGTCTAAGAACCTATCGATGAAAATTGGCAAAGGTGATTCGCTCGAAGATATCAAGCCGACGCACTGGGAGAAAATGGCAGCGGAGACACAACTTGGCTGGCCCATGATTAGGAGCCGGATGATGGAACTCGCCCAAGTCATTCTTGATCGGATACACGATGCTCAGGCAAAGAGCGGAACAACCGACAGAGCTATGACCGATCGCGTCGCTGCCATTGTTTCGGAACGTACTACGGCGACACTGCAAAGTTTAAAGAAAAGTCTGTGATTGATTGTAATGTTCCCTGCTACTTAACGAGCTGATTTAACCTGCCTGGTTGCACGTCGCTACCACAGTGGTGCGAGACTACGGCTTGGCATGCCAACAAAAGATTTCACATATGTTTATATTCTTTCCAGCACCGCTGATCCATCTCGTCACTATGTAGGTTGTACAAATGATGTAAAGTTCAGGCTTATAAGCCACAACTCCGGGGCCAATCCCCACACTGTAAAGTACAGACCATGGCAAATTGAAGTCTGCGTAGCCTTTCGTGATATCCAAAAGGCAAGAGCCTTCGAACATTATCTCAAGTCAGGCTCTGGACGGGAATTCTCACGGCGGCATTTCTGATTCTTCTGCCATCCTCCGAAATAATTCTTCAATTGGGCATTTTATGGGTTTTTAGCAATCCGATCAATTTGCCGATCAATTCGTAACGGGGAGAAAGGGGGTTTAGGGATAGATGACTACTCAACTGCTTTCAACCTGTAGAACATCGTTGCATTTGTATCGATGTTATTCGTTATCACCATTTCACCAAGCCCAGTCATGTTTGTATATGGTACGACATTAGACCAAACAACAGGAATCAATGTCGGTGTTTGCTGCAAAGTATAAGACCAACCGTTTGTTGCCATCCAGTTGAAGACAAGATTGCTTGAACCCATTATATCTGAAGAAATAATTCGATACCCATTGGTGTCGGGATAGACCCAGAAAATGGCTTCAATCGTATGATTACTTGTTACGCTGAAGAATGTATAATCATTTGTCGGTCCAATACTTGTCCCGTCAATTTTGATATCTCGAATTGATGGATATCCTGTACTGTTGGTCATAACAAATGAAATATCACTAGACACGGGAATACCAATCCTGCCCATTGGAGTAATAGAGCCATGAGCATAAGCTGAAGCATCAATTGGAGCATATGGCGATTCATAAGCGCCTATATCAATCACAGACGCTTGTATCCGATTGCTGCCATCCAGATCTTTTACAGACAAGGTGCTGTCGTTTCTACCAGCATTTATACACATAGAGTTGCTGCTCAAGTGAAAGTTACCAGAAGAGGCGCTAACAAAAGATGGGTCATTGGTAATACTATTTGTGCCAAGTGCCGTTGGGAACGTGCAGCAATTCTTATAGATGGCTTCGTCGGTGGAGGAATTGGAGTAATTGTTTGTACCTCCGGGGTTATTGAAATAAATAATACTGTTTTGAATTATCCCTTGATGATGATATGCCCAAATGCCTCCACCCCACCCACTCGCCGCAGTATTTGAAACAATTGTACAATTTGCAATCGTACCCGAAAAGAAGTCACTATTTACACCGCCACCACACTCAGCCGAAAGATTCTCTGTAATTAAACAATTCTCAATAAGACCGCCCTCGTGACAGAAGATGCCTCCACCATATCGAACGGCGGAATTGCCGATAATTCGACAATTCCGCACTACGCCTCCCTGCATCATGTACACTCCACCGCCCATAGATGCCGCATTGCTGCTAATCACACAATTTTGGACAATCCCACCTTGATTGATATATATACCCCCGCCATCCTCATTTGTTGCGCCATTAATAATCATAAAACCATCAAGTACAGCACCCGTATTGCTGAGCGAAAAACACTGATTTGAATTACATCCATCGATGATGGTTTGGCTGGGACCGTTCATGCTTTGGATTGTTATGCAGCTGGCTACGGATATGGATGATGTAATGTAGTAATGCGAGTCTGCTACGAAAATTGTTGCTCCGTCAAGAGTTGGTGTCAAAGCCGTTGCGATATCATTGGCAGCATCGTTCCAATTTGTAAATGGATACAGATTTCCCCCAGTCGGAGAGACGTATACATTGGAAGCCCCTACGGTAATATAGTCTTCTCTAATTCGAGAGAATGACTCTCCAGTAGAATTGCTAACCATTAGCGACACGGTGAAGGACTTCTTTACGGACGTGTACTGGTTAGTTACTAATGCAAGATTCGGACCAGAAACGACATCCGTTTTATCGGTATTGAAGTTCCAAGTGTAATATAGATTCGAAAGGTTTGTCCCACCTGTGACTGCGGTAAAGGTTATTGGCGATGGACAGAAGACAACTTGCTTGTCAGCAGAGAAATCACAAATGAGTTCTCCCGCTTCATAAGCCCCAATGTCCACATTATTCTTGATAATCCTATCGTGTCCGTACACATCCTTTGCTCCAACCATCCACGCCAAGTTTGTGCCAGAGTCGATGCAAGGAGAAGAAGGTAATAATCTATAATTCCCATCCAGAAATAGAGGGTTGTTGGTGGTGTTATTAGCACCATCCGCTAACGGCATAGTACAACAAAATGAAAGCGAAGATGCGATGCCGTTCGTGTAATAATTGTTTCCATTTGAAAGGAAAGCACTATTACCGTAAATAATGGAATTTATAATAGTGCCGCCCACCACGCCACCACCATACCCCATTAAGCTGGTATTATTTACAATTGTGCAGTTTTCAATACTACCTCCATTATTACAGTAGATACCCCCTCCGCTTCCGTTCATCAAAAGATTCCCGCTTATAATACAGTTCCTTACTGTGCCACCCCCATTACAGTAAATCGCTCCTCCGCTGGCAGCATCACTGAAATTACCGTTAATAATACAATTTTCTACCAAGCCTCCACCGTCACAATACACACCACCACCATTGGAATCATTTAAAATGGGGTGCAACGTAAATCCATGAACAACACTATTTATACTAGTAAGCAAAAAGCAACGTCCCGATTGCGCTCCAACTATCGTGGTCTGCGTAGGACCACTAACACTGCATATCGTGATTGCATTTGAGACAACGATTTGACTGGAAACAACGTATAAACCATTCGTAAGTAATACTATATCTCCCGTATTTGCTGCATCTATTGCAACTTGAATATTCGTTGAGGCATCAGCCCAGTTTGTATATGGAGGATTGTTAGTCCCGAATGTTGAAACGTAATGAGTGTCTGCATGTAAAATGACAGGCAAAATAACCAACAGACAAGCACAATAATAAGGTAGGCGTTTCATCATACGACCCAACAACCATAAAAACTTTACAAGGTCGCATTACCTATCACAAGGCATTTCATTGGCTCATGGGCGGGGTAAGATGAGAAGAGTGGGAGGGGTATGAATAAACACGACAGACGTTACGTTATACTACTCATTCTTCTGTCCTTTGCGTTAATGTCGGGGATGGGTGTCATCGTCTTTATTATCGGGGTAGAAGGTGTAATGCGATTCGTTCTATTTATTGAAGCACTCTTAACAGCTCTGATAATTCTGACGCTGATTTTACGATTCTCAACACAACAAGCTGGCAGGATCATGACAAAAGCTTTGAATTGTATTCTGTTAATGTATTTCCCGCTAGGCACAGCTTTAGCGATTTATGGTTTCCTGAAAGTTGACAAAGAAACAATCGTCAACGGAAAGACAACCCCCATCTAACGGCGATTCAAGGCGGGCGGTAATTGCCGTTATTGGACGAGACATGCCTGATCACGCCAATAATCGTTTTTGTGAAATACACCACGCTGATCATAGAAAAGAATACTTGCGAGCAGGATAATCAATACAATAAGGTCACTCAATGAATGGACGGCGTTTTGCCCCAATACCTGCGCCCCGTCGGTTCTAAAAATATGTTTTACTTTTGTACAAAAGAGATTCGCGGCCGGATTATCTTTGCAGTTGCGATCCTTTTGGCATGTGTTCCTTGTATATTAGTCCATCTTAATACCCGCGTCCTCCCAGAAGATGACGCCTACATTATATTCCGGTATGTTGATAATGTCGTAGCCGGAAAAGGAATGGTTTACAATGAAGGAGAGAGGCTGTTCGGCGTTTCGACCCCTCTGTATTTTGTATGGCTATTATTCCTGAAGATTGTGTTTCCTTTTCTTGCCACGGATACTCTTGCCGTTCGTGCAAATCTTCTCTGGTACCTATGCTCTGCAGCTGGAATTATGTTTCTGATTAAGAAAGGCACGGGATCATTCCTGGCTTCTTTTATAGCGACTTCCATCTTTCTGTTACATGTCATAATCATGCAGATGTCGATAGGCGGCATGGAGTCATTCATGTTCATATCGTTCGTCTTTACAGCGTTGGGATTAGCGTTTTCAGGATACATTGCGTCGGCCTTTATTGTTGCCGGCCTTGGAGTACTCGTTCGTCCTGAAGGTTTGATAACTGCAATTGTATTGCTCCCTCTAATCCCTGAAAACAAGTTCAGCAATTTTCTTAAAGCCATCTCCATTTTTCTGCTGCCTCTTGGCGTCTGGACATGTTTCGCTTTGGCCTATTTCGGCTCACCTATCCCGAACTCGGTAATTGTAAAAACCTACTTGTATAACCTGCCAAAATTTCATGCATTGAATTCAATCTTATCAGAGTTTCAATACATGATAACCTATGGTTGGCCACCCAATGCCTGGACGTGGATTACAGCCTGTCTGGCCGGGATGCTGTTTCCTGTCTGTATTATCGGCATTATTCACAAAGGGGTGTCATCCAGGCGATACGGTCTTTATATTGCATTTTATTTTTTCATTCTTTTGTCGGGATATACAGTCGGGAATCCGCTTATGTGTCCATGGTACATGCCCATGCTGCATGCCATGATTATTGTTATTTTCGTGATCGGGGCCTGGCAGGCTGGATCAATTCTAGGAAAGTACAGCAGGTTCGGATCATTACCATCGTGGATATGCATTACAATGTTTGTTTTGATTGTTGCCAGAGGATGGGGATATCTACTGAAGGCCGATAAAGAAATTCTATCGCTTGGTAGAGAACGAGATGGTTTTGTTACACGGATTAACGGGTATAAGCTGGCAGCGCAATGGTTAAATACAATTAATGGAGGAAAGAATCTGGTTGCCGCTCCCGAGGTCGGAGCCTTGGGTTATTTTTATAAGGGGCCGATCCTTGACACTTGTGGTCTTGTCTCCAGGATTTCCCGGAAATATATCCCAGTACCCGTTAGCGAGAGATTAGGCCCCGAATATGGTGCAATCAGTAAAGAATTAATCCGAACAATCAAGCCGACGTTTATTGTCACAATGGAGGCTTTCGCCGTAAAAAGTATTTTCAAAGATCAATGGTTCACTTCAAATTATGGTCTTGTCAAAGAAATCCCCCTGGAGCGGCCTTTTCTTCAAGAACATTCAGTCCGCGTGTTTGGTTTTAAGCCGGAACCTGACAGTCATATACAGTAAAGTCATGGGTTCATAACGTCCACATGATGCAACTGCATGAAATGGTCGAGAACGCGAGCAAGTTGTTTCGTGATGCTGCTTTCTGGGCGTTAGCCCACTTATTTCCCGGAGCAGCCGTTGAGGGGCCGCGACCCATGCTTCGCTAAAAAGCAGGGCAAGCCAAACGAGAAAATAAAAGATGAATCCGCAGACCTGTCCTGTCGAATGGCGGGATTTCGAGCCGAACAATCGGCTCCCCGACTGATTCGGGGCCGATTACGCAGAGAAAATGAATCAGGGTTTGAGAGCATTGTGGTTGTTCTCGTGGTGAGGATGTGGCGGGGTTTTATTAGGATGAAGGGTCTTTTCGATGGCGTCGATCAGTTCGTGGTGGGTAAAAGCTTTCTGCAGATACATTGTAATACCCCTTTTTTCGAATTCCGCCTTGGTTTTCCTGCTTACGTCGCCAGTCATGAAAAGAAACGGCAATACAATTCCTTTTTCTTTCAGCTCGTCCATAACCGACCAGCCTGTCCTGTCGGGCATGTATACGTCGGACAGGACGAGATCGATATGCTCCTTTTTCTTGTGACAGGCAGTAATAAGATTCAGGACTTCTTTTCCTGTGCTCGCCTGTGAGACTTTGCACCCATGTTTCTGGAGAAAAGGAACAAGCGATCGGAGAGTAGCTGATTCATCTTCGGAAATAATTATGTGCTTATTCACTAATATGCTCATACATGTGATTTATGCTCAAATACCTCCGCCTTTTCAAGTTGAATATGGTTGGCGGGGGGTGCGTTTGATTTCTCTTGCAGGGGGTCGGGTGTTGTCGTTTCAGATTGCCAGTATCGGATGAAAGATGTATCGCTAAAGCCCAGCTAGGATAAATCGATGTCAATAGAGGGGATCAAAATGAGGCTTGCCGCAAAGTTTACGATCTGCTGTTGTTCTATTACTGTCTGTTTATTTGCGCCTTTTCAGTCCATGGCGTTTGACACCAGGTTCGATGACAAAGGGATTACAATACATGCGGATGCAATGGGAAGTTTTGAGCTGTCATATCCAAAAATAATCCTGAAGGGGCTAGATGAACAGAAGGCGGCTGAGCCAATCGAAAAGAAGGTCGAAGGAAATAAAGCTTTTTTGAAATACAATGGCGGAATACAGGCTCAGCTCGAGAAAACAGGACAGAATATAGCCATCACTTTCCGGAATGCTGACAACCTTTTTAAGTTCCGAATGGAAATGCTTATTCCGTTTAATTTTAATGATGGCGGAAAATGGAAAGTTGGCAGCGCTGAAGGGAAGTTCCCGGCGGAAAAACCTTCCCGGCCCCATTTCTTCCAGGGGAATGCGGATTCCCTCCAGATAACATCCGATACAGGCCTGACGATGTCCATGAAGCTTCCTCCTTTTTCGTTCCAGCAACTGCAGGATAATCGTGAGTGGAATTGGAAGATCTTCCACTGGCTGATGGTCTCCGGGTTCAATAAAGACAATCCAACGTCTGTGTTGACTATCAAGTCCGGTCCTCTCGATGGTTCTGCAAGGCCGCAGACGGATTCTCTTCTGAAAGTCGATAAGTTTGGGCAGAGTTTTGCAAAGGAATTTCCGGGGAAAGTTAAATCCGAAGATGAGTTGAAGAAAGACGTTGAAAGCGACAAGAAATATTACGATTCGATAACATCATTCCAAGGCGATGCATTTGGCGGGTTTCCTGGCAGTGGTTCAAAGCTGGGGCTGAAGAAAACAGGTTTTTTCCATGTTGAGAAAAAGAATGAGAAGTGGGTCCTGGTTGATCCGGAAGGTAATGCTTTTTTTCATCTTGGTATCTGTAGTTTCGGCGCTGGTGGTGAGGATACTACCTATACCGAGGGCCGGGAGAACATCTATGAGTGGCTTCCTCAGCACGATGGTGATTTTGCGACATCATGGCATCCTGACAAATGGTGGAACCCAAAGGCTGTATCCTTTTATAAGGCCAATGTTATAAGGAAATATGGAGCGCCGTTTGATGATGCTGTGAATACAAGGCGGCTGGTCCAGCGTGTAAAGAAATTCGGATTTAATTCTGTAGGTGCTTTCTCTGGTGGTGTGCCAGTCTTTAAGGAGGAAAAGTTTCCTTATGTAAGTTCACTGCCTTTATACCTGGGTGAAGTTCCGGGAATCAGGGGTGTTTTTGATCCGTTTGATGTAAAAAACCTGCAAAAAATTGATGAGGCATTTTCGAAAACGCTCCCTGCCTTGGCCGATGAACCCCTTCTGATCGGTTATTTTCTTGCTAATGAGCAGGGGTTTGAAGATTTGCCGCGTGCAGTCCCTGCTTTGAATGGTAAACACGCCTGTAAGCTCAAGCTGGTTGAAATGCTAAAGAATAAATACAATAAGGTCTCGGCGTTCAATAGTGCATGGGCGATGAAGTCAGACTCTTTTGACGCGTTGACTGACCAGGGCCTTCCTGTAACCAGCCAGGCGGCTTTTGAAGATATGCAGGTTTTTAATGAGTTGTTCCTGGAAACTTATTACAAGGCTATCACTGAAGCTTTCCGGAAATATGATGTGAATCACATGCTTATCGGTAATCGCTGGCAACCCGGCACTGCAAATAGCGAAGTGCTATGCCGGGTGGCAGGGAAATATATGGATATCATAAGCGTGAACTACTATACGGACGGGATAGATGCCGCATTTATGAAGAGAATCTACGAATGGTCCGGCAAGAAGCCGCAAATGTGGAGTGAGTTCTATTATACATCGGAGAAGGAGAGTAATGTCGGATCGAGAAGCGATCTCCTTACGCAGAAGGAGCGAGGGCAGGCCTATCGTTATTATGTTGAAGGTGCTGCATCCCTCGGGTTTGTAGTGGGTGTTGAATGGTTTACAATGATTGATCAGGCTGTGACGGGACGTTTCTTTGAAAAGATCAATGGCGAACGTGCCAATACCGGGCTCTTCAATGTGGCCGATCGCCCATACAAAGACTGTATCGCGGAGATGGTTGACACCCATAACTCGATTTATAAAGTGTGGCTCGATGGTAAACCGCCTTACATCTTTGACAATCCGCGTTTTACCGCCAAGGCGGGGAATGCTGTTCGCAAAGTGCAGGCTGGCAGAACTCCGGGCGCTATCAAGATAGACTGCAGGCTGGAGGGGTGGCCTGGCCGACCACCGGAAAGAATCGGAGGAGATAGGCTTGTTATTGGTCGTGAGAGTGATGGGGCTGAGGCTGCCTTCAAAGCTTGCTGGGACGAAAAGAATCTTTACCTGCTTGTCAATGTTGCTGATTCGACGCCAATGAAGAATGATCACAGTGGTGACAGCCTTTGGAGTGCCGATGGTATGGAGATTTTCATTGGTAGCGAGAATCTTGATCAGGGTGGGGCATTTCTGTTCAGCGACCGGCAGATTCTTGTTGGTGCCGGCAAAGCTTCTCAGGTTCATTTCGTCAATATGAAACCACAACCGACTGTTGAATCATGCGTGGTGTCTTCGGTTGATGGCAAGGGTTATACCATTGAGGTTGCTATTCCGTGGGTCACCCTTTCTGTTATACCGAAAGAAGGTAGGGAGTTCTTGTTTGATCTCGGTATTGATGACAGTCCCGATGGTAAAAATCGCAAGTGCCAGCTTATGTGGAACGGCGGCGCGAGGAATTCAAGCGACCGCGGGGCGTGGGGCAGGCTTCAGCTTGTTCCATGATGAGGTGAGCTTTCATTTTCTTAGTCTTATTGAGCATCTACACTCTTTTCGTTAGGTTGACGCGTATGGTCGGCTGACGGACTACAGCTTGGCAAGCAAGCCGCCGCAGTCCAAGGCATGCTTGCCGCATGCAAAAAGATATTAACTTCGTGTCATTCAGGGCCGTTCCTGCTGAATAGAATCAAAAATCGGATTTACAGTTCTGACGCTAATATTTCCCTCATATCGAGACGTGGGTTCTTTTCGAGTTCTTCCTTGAGCGGCTCAAATGCTTTCAGCAGTTTCTGATAGTCCGGACTGTTTGTATCTGCAAAAATGGCCTTGCCGCATGCTTCCGTTCCTCCTGCAGATTTTGCAAGCGGCGCTTTCAGGAAGAGATTTCTTTCCGGATTGTCCAGCCTGACGGCGAAACAGTTGGGATATGAAAAGGAGGAAAGATTGTCATTCTGTTTGTGGCACGAAATACAGTTCCGCTCTGCAACATCCTTGAAAACGGAGTTGAAATCAGCGGGTAGAATCTGGCGACAGCCTCGATTCTGCCGATATGTCGAATCACTGCTGGAGTAGTAGGGACAGTTCAGGTCCAGCCAGGCGTAAACGGCTTGTCTATCGATTTCCGGCAGGTCTACCCGGCTTTTGCCTGCTTTGTTCTTGTGCCCGTCCTTGATGACGTTTGCAAGCATTGATGCCACTGCGCCCCAGCGACCAGGCGCTATGTCTAGAATGTTTGCCTCTTGTCCGTTGTACGTAGCGATCCAGCTCGTATATTTGCTGTACTTAAAGGTGCCGCCAACTCCGCCGATCATGAATTTCTCAGAAGAGGTTCCTTTGCGAACAAGATTTTCATAGGAAATGTTGAAGAAATCAGTTTTGTCTCCAGTAAGCTCCAGGCCGGCCCTTGGATTGTCGTGTCCGTGACATTTGATGCAATGCCTGTCCCATACAGGCTGAACAATCCTGCTGTAACTGAATCCGCGAAGGCCCCACGCCGGAATTGAAAGCTCCTCTGCTTTGCGTTTCATCGCAGATGAGCGGGCGCTTTCAGCCTTGAGTACAACGGAATTACGGTCGCAGTGACAACCAATGCAGCCCTGGAATTCGCCCGGCATGAGGTGGGTGAACGTGCGCATGCGCTGTACGGCCCTGCCGTCTGCATCCAGCGGCAGAAAATAGATTGGTTCCTGGGCTGGCACCTTGAAGTAAGCAGAGCCATCGGTTTCCACGGTGGCGTAGCCCCAGATCTTTTTTGGGGCATAAGTGGCTCCGGCACTGACCACGGGGAACTGGAAACCGAAAGCACGCAGGCCCGGATCAATGCTAATCGGTTTTTCCATTTCCTGTACCACTGCAAGTTTCTTGATTGTGCCGCGCGGTACTACTGCAGGATCAAGACCGCTGTAAACATCCTGCATGAAAATAGTAGCCCAGGGCTGTCCTTTCTCTTCCATTTTCTCGGGAAGCGTGGACCTGACGAGCCTCTCCAGCGGTTGCCGGTTTACTGGTTGTGGATTATAGAACCCAAGGCCTGAAGGAATAATAATTGCCGAAGCAAATGTTCCGGCATAATCGCGCAGTTCTATTATGCCTGTTTTTGAAACCAGGAAGTGTTTGTCGTCAAGCGGGAACGGATTCAAATAGGGGCCCCGGATGTGGTTGCCATCGCCTTTGTCAACTTTGCCGATGTTGATTTCGGATGTCAGGTTTGTAATTGCTTCCTGTGCATTTGAGCCGAGCTTTGGGTCGATTATCCCGATTGCACCGCGGCAGGGTCCGTTGTGGGAAGTCATGACACAGAGGATTTTTCCTTTGCTGTCCGGGATTGCCCTGGCATCCATGAATGTGGCCGGACTTAACACGCGGTTCCCGAAGACGCCTGTCAGGTGAGTGCCATCAGGGTTGATGGCCCAAAGGCTTTGAATTGGTATTGCCGGTTTGTCTACATATTCCCATCGGCTGTATATGATCCTGCCATCCTGAAGGACCGAAGGCGTGAAATCATTAAGGTAGTTTGCGCTTAATCGTATGCTTTTACTGCCGTCGGCTTCACATCGATAGAGAACCGGAGTGGTTGTTCTCCAGCAGTAGGCGAAGGCAGGTTTGCGGTCGGATAGGAAGACAATTCCGCCGTCGGGCAGCCATGAAGCGTTAAAGTTGTTCGAGTCGTGGCCGGTAATCTGCTTGAGGTTTTTCCCGTCGATATCAACCGTGAACAGCTGGAACTTGTCCTGCATCGTGCGCTTCCAGCTGAAAAGTATGGTCCGGCCGTCGTAGTGCAGGTTTGCGTCGAGAATCACTCCGTCAGCGCTGTCCAGGATCTTTTCGAGTTTTGGTTCTGGTCCGGTAAAATCGCATATCCACAGGCCGCCACCTGGTTTGAGGTCCTCCTGGTGGTATGTGTAAACATGGCTCGGGTTCTGCGGTTGATGCTGGACCATGAGCAGCCTGGTGAACCCGTATTTCCCGCGGCG
>Ga0156394_1023_pt1 | contig 20924 bp, 21 predicted proteins | sample RifOxyA3_FD_108038 | JGI IMG/M metagenome (GOLD analysis project Ga0156394, IMG submission 108038) | Lentisphaerae bacterium RIFOXYA12_FULL_48_11 | reverse complement strand
ATCCGGTAAGAACTCTCAGGCAGACCGCTGATTTCCTGGCGGGCAGGTTGGCCCAAAAGCCGTTTCGGATCACTCTCTCCGATGTGCGTGAGTCCCTAAATGAATATGATGAAGATTATGCTGATGTTAAAGGGCAGGAACAGGCTAAACGTGCCATCGAAGTCGCTGTTGCCGGTGGTCATAATATTCTTATGATAGGTCCACCGGGTAGGATCTAACTAACCAATGGTATGCCGAACCCTTCATAATCAACAGGTTATAAAAGGGCATATTCGATAACAAATAGATGGGGTTTGGTGGCAATTTCCCTCCAAGCCAGGGTTTGAACCAGGGGAAACTCCTTATTTGACCTGGAATGGTGTCTGAATATCATGTCTTCCTTGCCGGTTCAGATATGTCTGGAAGGGTGGTGTTAGGCCCAGGATTGATTAAACACAGGGAAAAGGGGTCTGGATAAGGGGTTGTGGGGATTGAGCGGGAATGCTGGGGTTGGGATATGATTCGCCCCAGGCATCAGGCTGATTTATGGGTTTTAGCAACAGAATCAATGTAATTTCGCTTGCCTTTAACTGTTGGATGAGATGGGCCGAGTTCGTTTACTTTCTGTTCGTATTCTGCCTGAAAAGATTGTGAAACTTCCAATCCGCGATTTACGGCAAGTCCAAGGACTTCCTGATTCATCCCTTTCGGCATAACACGTATTTTGGCGGGATGGACACGGAAGCCATGTCGTTCAAAAATGCTGACAACCGTTTCCTTGATCCTCTTCAATCCTACAGGGCCACTTAAAGCAACATCATCCACATAAACTGAAAAAGAAGACACGCCTATAGACTTGATTGCGCGCTCAATGTCATGAATAGCTGGACTTAACACAAGGGCAGCAACACAAGAGCTTGTCGGCGCACCTTGGGGGAGATGGCTCTTCCTTGTAACTAATCGTGTTAGGATTTTCGCTACAACCTGACTAGCGCCTCTACGTCTAAACATTCCATATACCATTTTCGACGAAACTGATGGGAAGAAATCCTTAATGTCCATTGTGACGACCATAGGTTTATTGACGTGCAACTGTGCTGCTTGAATTGCCGAACTGCCTGCCCTTCCAAAGAAAGAATCGCTTAATGGAAGATGGTCGAGAATGCCGTGTAGCAGATTACGCTGAGTACTTTTTAGATTTTCATGAGGTGCCTCTATTAGACGCAAGCCGCCAGACTTCTTGCTTTCCTTACGTTCTCGATAAAGCAGAGGAGCTTTCTGTGAAAGGGAACGTAGTTTGTCCGCTGATATCTTTAGGGTTTTCGACAGACTACTTTCAGTTAGTTCGCGCAAATCCTTCATGTCAAGACATTGTCGACCATTTGGGTTTTCTCTGAGCATGGTAAATCAGGAGATTCACTGCGCGTCTGATAATTTCTTCAACTATCACGGCAACAGGCCAAAGTACGACTTTTCTAAACCGTCCCAATGCAACGTCATTGCTAGTGAACTTTCGCAGTTCTCTGCAAAGACTGTCTACAATGGCACGATCTTCAGATGTCAGATTTTGGACAAGTAATAAGTACTTCTCCATCTCTTCCATCGCCGCCTTGCTGTCCTGATGCTTGATCGATTCAATTACCGACAGCAACAGTGAATCCCCCGTAGCTTTACGGCCACGCTTTTTTCTCAGGATGCCGAGCTTTCTCTGGCACTGATCGAAACGGGACCGCTTCCGGGGGAATATACGGATCTTCATGTCATCACCTCCTTTCTTGGTTTTAGCCACACCGGCGAAATGCCGATTGTGATTTGACACCGAAAACGATATAGGCAAAACATACATGCCATATCATCAGGTGAACATGTCTAGGCAAACAATTAGCCAATACACGGAGAAGCCTTTAGCTGAGCTAAACAGGAACCAGGAAATAAATAACCTGATACCAGTTAGCCAGAAAATCAACCTGCGTGATAGACAGACTGATCGGCAAAAGCCTCTACATAATCTACTGATAATAAACCAGTAGCAGAGAAAGGAGTACTTTTCCGCTAACCCTCGAAACCATGCTGTCAAAGAACAATAATATCAAAACCACCATATATGGTGCATTTCATATACTGGTTTTTAATTTACTACTACAGGATGTGGTTGTCAAGGTTAAATCTGGGCCAGCTGGGCGAATATTGATCAAAACGTATCTAGACAGAAACATGTTTCATGAAGGAATTTCAAATTTTTTTTCAGAATTATATATCTCGAAATAAAGAGTTAGTAAAACACAACATAAGGAGCGACAGATGAGTGATTTAGTTTTCAATCCAAGAACGAAAGAACTATGCGGCAGGGCAACTGACATTAATGACTGGGCTCGTAAATGCGATGAATTCGAAAAGGAAACTGGTGTCAAGGTGCCAAGACCTGGATCTGCACAGGTTAGGCAGAAACCTGGTGCTGGCAAAGAATATAAATTGCGTTTGTGAACTGAACGCAGTGATGAAGGAAAATATAATCAGCCTTTGACATTTCTAATAATCCGGCATATGTTCTGACCAAGGTCGTAGCTTCAATTAGTCAACTGGGAGGTTCGATGAATAGAAGCCGGTTCAATGCAGATATTTCTGTGATAATCCCGATAACATTCCTGTCTTGTTGTCTTCAATCAAGGGAGGAGACAAATAGGCGATGAAGGTTAAGAACTATTCGTTTAAAGTGCACGAAGGTCCAATTTCATTAACCGACTTCTTTACCTTTATTGCGGATGACGATAAAGAATCATATTCATACAACGGATTGACACGGTTGTTATACGTGAAGCAACATGACGCCTATTTTACCGGAATGATTGTATCACCTAAGGACCATAAGACTTATTTGGCGATTCAGCGACAAGGAGAAAGGCTGACGATTAAAGCCAACGAGATTGAGGATGGTTCGCAGTTATGTGATTTCAATATTTTTATCATTAATCCAAAAATGGCCCAAGGCGTTTATACGCACTATCACGGGGGAATGTCTCTCGATACCCTGGATGGTTATTTCAATCGCTTCTATAAACGCTGTAAAAGGAAGACCATTCAAAAAGACCGAAAAATAGTACTTCTTCAGCAAGGGCTTGATGAGGATGAGATTGAGAGAATACTTGACGATGAGTGCCGAGAAGAATTGAAAATATTCCCTGTTTATCGGACAGAGGAGATTCAAGATATAATAGGGCAGCTGAGCGAGATACGTGCGGTATGTGTTTCAACAAAGACCGGAATTGGAACGCCAGGACAAAGTGTTCCTTTCGATGATGAGGATTTGGATTACACATTTCATAAATGGAAAATCAAGGCGGGCCGTGTGGATCAGCAAAGCATTAAAGACAAGCTGTTAACATATTTGCAGGGTAATACCATCGAAAATGGTTCCGTTAGGGGACGAGCGTCTGGCGAAGAAATTAAGGACATTCCCTTCAAGTTGGATCCAGTTACTTACGATGAGTCGGATTTTGATGACATTCTTCAAGACTTCGAAATTGAGCCTCAAGAATATGAAACAACTCGCGTGTATGATGTCGCCCTCAAAGTGGCGACAAGACTGGGTGTTGTATGACTTGGGCTATGATAATTCAGGAAGCATTGAATCAACTGCAGCAGTATCATAACACCTATAAGTCGTTTATCTTATCGCCTGCATTTTCGGGGTTTCTAAGCATTTCGGGTTTCATTTTTGCGATGCACTCGTTCGTGATCACAAAAATGAAAGAAGGGGTGTATGATAGTACTTCCTACAAAAATAAACTTCAAATTGCTGCCAACAAACACGGCAAGAATGTCCCGCGATATGGAACTCTTAAAGCATTACATGAACTGTTGATGCAGTGTGTCTATCTTTGTTTGGCAGCGGCATTATCTCAGCTTGTGCTTGGTTACATTGAGGTGCTTTGGGTCGGTGCGTTGATATTGATCTTTGTTGCGATTGGTATGTTGTTTAAAGCGATATGCGCAATGAAAGAAAATATGAATTATCTTTTTGAGGAATTAGATAAAGAAATCATCAGGCCGGAAAGACCAGGATGATTAATGGAAGAAGGGCAAGACCAAATGCCAACACAACTGAGCTGCTCGTCACGTAGGATTTCTTCTGTCATTTGCAATGTTCCTCTTGCCAAAGCCCTGGGACATTCAATTAACAAAGCTTTGAGCTGTTCACATGTTAGCGCTGCAAAAGGTGATGACGTGTGGAGCATATTCAATAACTCCCTTAATGCCGCTATACGTGATATTGAAGAAGATCCCAAGGGCGATTTATTCAAGCGCTTTATCAGATATGGATCACATCATCCTGACGATCCTAAATCAATGACCAGCGATGGCAGGACTGTTCTTTCCGACCCTGAATGTGGTGAAGTTGTTGAGTTTATTCATTCTCATATGATTAATCGATTTAAGGGCGAGTTGGCTGAGCTTCTTGCACTAGAGCCCTGCATTACTCTTCTTGGTCAACTTTGCGAAAATAAGGTCTTATCGCGCAAAACTCAATTCGTCTGGGGTGATAAAATTAAGGAGCAATGTGTTCCTGAGACCAGGAATAAGGAACGATGGGACAAGGGAGCAGATGGATTGTTTCTCGATAAGGAAACATCACGGATAAATATTTATGGAATAGTTGAAGTTAAATCAATGAATTTGGGAGCTAAGAAGATTCTAAAACAAATTGAGCATCATATCGCCAGATTGAAATATGGAATTTGGCTGGCAGGGAAATCGTATTCTCCTGAAGCAGTAATGTGCAATCCGGAGAAAGTTGCTCGTATCATTGTGAGACCATCAACATGGAAGGTTGATCGGGAATGGAAATGGGGCAAGGGAGATCACGGGGGACGAAAAATGATTTTTCCGGAGCCAACAGATCCTCCCGTTGATACACAGATAAAACCGCTAAACGGTAACATCTGGGAAATCACATTAGCATGGTCAGGCGAGGCTTTGGAGCAGGCCGCCTATGAAATGACCTATGGTTACATGGCTGACGTTGGTAAACATGTTTTTGTTAAGGGTAACATGCCGAAAGGTTGGGAAGATTTAACACCAGAAGAGGCCGGTTATAATGCAATCAAAATGAATTTATATTATTTACCATTGCGATCTTTAACGGCACGGCAGGATCGACTGGCCATCAAGTTGTACAACATCTATAGCTTCGGTTATCCGTTAGCTGTAGATCACAAGGAAATGCTTTGGCCAGAGGATTTGGACAAAATGTAAGCCTCTTATCAATAAGTTGGATACAGAATGAAGTAGAATGAGAATTGATATGACAACGATAACACCAAATGCCAGTCAGGAGAGAAAAGATATGAAACCTATTGATCGTGAAAATGAAATCCGGTTTCTTTTTGAAGAAAAGCGAGAACGTCGTACTGAGATAGTTGCATACCTGCAAGCGCAACAAAATGCAGTTCTCGCGTTTATAGTTTTCTTTGGAACTTTAGCGGGTCTCTATGCCAATCCAGCAATTCTTGGAAAAGAACTATTGCGCACCACTGTCATGTTCATCGGAACACAGATAATATATTATCTTTCAATCTACATATTCTCACAAATGAGTTTAACTGGTGCCCAGGGTGGCTATGTGGCTGCAATAGAGCAAAGGATTAATGAACTCGCTGGAAGAAATCTGGCTCTGTGGGAAAATGTTGGTTCCATGCAGTATGCATGGCGCGGTCCAATGATAGTAGCTTTTATTATTATGGCGTGCTTGATGATGGCGGCCTGGATATTCTGCATTTTTCTGATCTTTACTACGATGCCGACAACGATTTTGATAACTGTAATAAGTGTTGAGACAATCTTGTTAGTGGCGCTTGCCTATTATGGTGCACGAGAAAATCCTCGTGTTGCAAAAGCAATGCGTAAGGAGTTCTGTGTGGAGCAAACGAAAGAAACCAGTCAGCCGGAGGTTATTAAAGACCCGTAGCACTTCTCAAAACTTCTACTGTTATCGACAAGTGGCCGACCTATGTTGGAGGTGGAACGTGGCTCCGGTACGGTGCGGAAATGGGAGATGGGTTGAAGGCGTATGCGAATTGGGGCGTCCTGAGTTACCAGTGCTGTAATAGTTAAGGAGGAGAATCTATCTATGACATCGGATGGTTCAATGTTTACGAAACAGACTCCGTATTTTGCTTTTTGTCATGGATTTAACAAGGACCAAAAAGGCGTAACTGTTTCGTTTGATGCCGTTTCTGCCAGCCTGCTAATGGACGTACCAGAAGAAGGAGATGGTCGCTATTCTGCCCTTGCTAAGTTGATAACATACAACATTGATATCAGGTTACCTCATGATAAGTTCATAGAGTTAAAAGATGATATGGGATATCCGGAAGAAGGATCATGGTCGAGAATGGATGTATCATCGGGTGGCAAGTATACCCTTGCGGTCCGAAATGCCGATACAGATTTAAACCTAGATGAAGAACAGCCACGGGCATTCTTGCGACAGCTTTCAATAAATGAATTGGAACCGGTAAAAAAGCGAGTTGCTTTACCCAGGATCAATACATCTCGTTCAGAGATTAAGAAGCTTCTTATTGGCAAACGAATCGGCGGACCAACCTTTATTTCGGTCTATAATGTTGGGCAGGGGCTTTGTTGTGCCCTGTGTGATGAAAAATCGGCTGCACCTCTCTTGTATTTTGATTTTGGGTGTGGTTGTTATGCAAACGCCCATACACGACCAAGAGAAATGAAGTTCTGTTTCTCGCAGGAACCGCCGATTGTCCTTTCTCATTGGCATTCGGATCATTATATGGGAGCAAAGCTTCTTGATGATGCTGCCTTAGATATGAAATGGCTTGCGCCTTATCAGTATAATGTCTGTACAACAACGAGCAAGTTTGCGGCTTTTTTGCATTGTAACAGGAATCTTCTAATGTGGCCCGATGACTTGTCGTACCTGAATGTACCATTCGGAACCATTGTTAAATGTAAAGGGGGAATGCTCAATCGCAGTGGCCTTGCATTGATCGCCAGAACATATACCACTCAGGGCGAGAATGAACACAGTTTTAAAACATTATTGCCGGGAGATGCAGGCTATGACGATATATGTGATTCGAATATGATATTCGATGCTTTTGTAGCCACGCATCATGGCGGAGACACAACAGGTAATGTTCCGAAATCTATGGGAGATGAACCGATATTTGCTATATCCTATGGCAATAGAAATTCATATGAACATCCAAAAGACCAGCGAATGAATGATATAATGAATGCTGGTTGGCGTCGAAGACTCAATACAGTTGATGGTAATATTGCCTTGTGTTGGAGGGGCGATAATCTTCCTATGCTCGGCTGTGGTGGTAAAGAATGTAGCCTCCATATTCAACAAATATGAAAATGAGCACTATGAATGCCAATCGTCGCTGTGCAGGTCGTAACAACTTCTTTCTTAACCATCAGATATTTTATTCTGGACAGCATTAGAAAAAAACATCTGTCATGAAAGGGATCAGTGGTTATCGCTACATGAGGGACAATTCCCGTACCCTTTAGTCTAGGTCACCTTTAACATGCATGCCCTCTCCTTCAAGATTGTTCTTTTTTGAGTTTGACGCTATGAGTAAACCTAGCCGGTTATAGCTCTCAACAATAATACGAACTAATCCACGCTCAGTTAGAGTGCCATCATTGAAAGCATGAAAAGCCGACACGATGGGTATCAATAGAATGGTAGAAATCATGACAAGAGGGACAAGATACCAAGCTACAAATTTGCAAACCAAGGCAGTAAGCGAAACAAGAACTACCGCGTAGAAGAGATTGAAGAGACCGGATCTTGAATGTGAAGCATGGGGAGGGTTATCCGCGCTTTCAGGTTGAAGGATGGTTGTGACCTTATTTCTTCTGCTCGTAGAAGGCAGCTTCAGTTCGGGATCAATGGTGTTTAAGAGGTCACCAATATTAAGTAGTTCTTCCGTTCCTTCCGGGATAATGGTCTCTTGGCCTCTCGTGTAGAGACGTATAAGATGTTCATAATCCACCGTTACATGAGGATGGTGTGCGAGGGGAATACGCAGTCGGGCATCAAGTTGTGCGATTGAATTGTGGATTCGATCGAATTCCGACCGTATCAGAGCGAGAAAAATAGGGCGCTTATTCTTAGGTCCGGTAATACGGATATACACAGTTCGTTCCTCTGCGTCCGCACGTACTAGGGCGCGACAGCCCTCACGCGTGAGGACCACCCCAGAACGCCAATAAGTTTTTTTAGAAATGGATGAACTCATCCGGACGATGAAGCGAGAAGCGACACTTCCTGGAAGGATGTTGTAGTGGTACTGAACGGCAAGAGCGTCTTCCCATTCTCCGGTGTCCGGCTCACCTCTTGTGAGAAGATCAGGAATAAGAAATGTTTCTTCCTTCTCATCTTCAAATCGGAAACAGAGTTCAAACTTTCGCATCATATCCATGATGAACATGTGCTTCGAGCTAGGATAAGTTGTAGAGGGAAGAATCTCATGAAGGTCCGCAACGCGAAGCACACCTTTAGACTGAAACAGAAGGTTGGAGTTGAGAATCCGATAGACCCCATTAGTGACCCATTCAGGGTTCAGAATGTTCGTGTCTTCGAGACGTGGGTCGTCTTGAAAGTTTAGAACAATACCCAAGTCATGGAGGAATTGCACTAGGGTCTTCTGGCTGGTACTATCCTCAACGCCGGCATTGGCACAGATAGCACGGTATTCATCATAAGACATAAAATCTTTTGGCGTGTGTTCCATTTCGTCCTTAATATGGAACCAAGCAGAAGGGAGTACGTCATGGACATGTCCTAGGTGGGTAACCTCTCTTGTGATCATCTCTCTTAGGTTTGCAACTTCTTCCCCTGTGTGGCTTGACACAGCTTTTGCAAAGCCGACGATAACCGGGTATTTCCTCTGCAACCCCAACCAATCCAAATCCATTCGTTGTTCATCCGCTTTCGTGCATACTACAATAATTGGCGAGTCCCCGCCAAAGCTTTGGATAATCTTTAACCAGTACTCAAGACGGCTTTGGTGCTCACCCTGTCGTGAGTCAAGTACGAGAATGTACAACGTGCGCTTTGTAAGAAAGAACTGATGCGTCGCATGCATGATTTCCTGGCCGCCAAAATCCCAGACATTCAGGGCAACAGTAACTGCACCGTCTGTGACCTCCCATCGTGTGATATCAATACCTTCGGTCTTGCGTTCATCATGATCGAGCCGCTTGCCAAGTAGAGCCTTGATCAGCGATGTCTTACCAACCCCACCTTCACCGACCAGAACCATTTTCGCTTCGTTGAGAACACGATTCTCGCCTACCTGCCGCTGGATATAGTAGTTGATAATGGCCGAAGTGTCGGAACTGCGTTCTGCGATCTCAGGGGGTAACACTGGAAGCAGGTTGTCAGTGACATTGAATTCGCTCAAGAACTTGAACTTTGAAAATGATATCGGTAATTCTGTCAGTCTGTTTCTGTCGAGTTGAAGACTTTTTAAGTTAGAAAGGTTGCCAATTTCGTCAGGCAGGCCTGTGAGAGAGTTTTCTGTAAGATACAGAGCCTCTAAATTCTGGAGGCTACCAATGGCTGCAGGCAAGCCCGTGAGCCTGTTACCCGAGAGATCGAGTACGCGCAGATTCTTGAGGTTAGCGAGAGAGACTGGAATCGTTGTAAGTCTGTTGCCTGCTAGGTAAAGTCGCTTGAGACTGCGTAAATTCCCGATTTCGTGAGGAATCGTCTCTATTTGGTTTCCGGCAAGAACTAGAGTTTCTAGACTTACCAGTTCTCCAATCTCGCGAGGTAGTTCTTTTAGTCGATTTCTGTTGAGATAGAGCGTACGAAGCTTTCTGAATTCGCCAATCTGACTTGGAAGTTTTTCAATACCTTCTTCAGGAAGATAGAGCACCTGTAGATCTGAAGCGCGAAAAAGTGAATGCCAATCGTTGGGCAAACATTTTATAGGCACAGTGGATGTGCGTGTGGAAATGATATTAGGGCGAGATGTAGTACGATCCATCGGTCTAGTACCAAATAGAAATCGTGCAACTTTATTTGTTAAAGAGTCTTGGGAAGGTATTTCGATCTGTTGCAATAAATCTCTGTCATTCGATTTAACAGTGACGGAACTTACGCCGATGATATCCATGGGATTGATTGGGGCTTGTAGCCGACTAGCTTTCCTAATCGCTTTTTGTGCTTCTGTCCAGTTTTGTGGCCTGTGGTTCGGATCTTTGGCTAGGAAGTACCGTAGAAGAAGGCTAACAGCGAGTGGAATATTCGAGATCTTTTCTGCTGGATCATGACACCAATCTGAGACATGTCGGTCAAGGACGACTGCTCTACTTGTCCCTGAGAACATTGTTTCTCCTGACAGAAGATGATAAAGTATGGCACCCAACGAATAGATGTCAGAGCGGCAATCTAGTTTCATCTCCCCGAGAGCTTGTTCTGGCGAAATGTACGCTTCGTAAGCAAGCGTGTTATGGTAAATTGAGGCGTGACGGCTGGAAAGGCTTTGAAATAAGGAGATCTCTCCGAGATCAGAAACTTTTACTACGCCATCGCTATCGATCAGAATGTTGTCAGGCTGCAGAGAACCATGAAGAATCTGACCATGAGACCAAGCATAATCCAAAGCTTCTGCTACACATTTGGCAACTAACAAAGCATCTTCGTGACCTAGCTTTTCTTTGCGCCGCAGCCAATCACCCACGGTATAGCCCGCAACGTACTCCATCACGATATAAGCGGTAAGGTTGTTTGCTTCGGCATCATAGATTTGAATGATCCCTTCGTGTTTAAGCATGGCAAGGTGTTTCGCAAGAGACGTGAAGTCGTTATGGATGGCAAATCCCGTATTTTCGGGGCCGTGAAAGAATTTGACTGCAACGATACGGTCAAGTGAAATTTGTCGCGCTTTCCAAACTGTACCTTTACGGCCTTTACCAAGTATCTCAATACATTCAAATCCTGGTATATCAGGCATGGTGTTTGTCATTGTAGTCCTTTCTAATGCGAAAGATATTTGTCACTACATTCTCTGTATTTATATATTCTCTTGTGTCCAAAACCGACACAGAACAAACATTACAAGCGAAATAACGTTTAACTTGTTCAGACGAGAGTCCACATGTAAGGTGAAATGTTTGCCACATCTTGGATTTGGACGCGTTCTCATTGCCTGTACAAAAGCATCAAAAATAGCCATGTCGTCTCCACATCCTTTCGTTATTTACCAGACACTGGATGCTTTCCCAAGTCAGTCGGAAATTCTTCAAGCCTGCTCGCTTCTCGGAAAGTCAAAACAACCTCTCCAGTTGTTTTGCGTTCTGTCCAATAAGTGCCTTTGAGTCTTTCGACCGGATCACCAACCACCTCAAAGATAATAGTTCCATCGTGCTGTTGACTCCGCTCTACAACGGTTAGCAATGGTTTGCTATGGTAGCTATATCCGAGCATTCGGATTTGCTCATCACCATCCAGCCAAAAATCGGCCAGGTAACTGTGGCTAGTCATTTCAGCGGTACGCATTACGCAACTAATCCGGATGAAAGATTGTTTGATTGTGAGGATGACGGGGATTGGTGTCGGAACCTCGCCTGTTTCGGGATTCTTCCATGTTGTTTGAATTGTTCCCTGCCAGGTTCCATTGAGGTCGGGAAACGGTACAAGCCATCCGCGAAATATCTTCCACCGCCATGCGTAACTCACGAATAAACCAATTACTGCTAAAACAAGAGGGATTGTTTTGTATGCGATTTTGAGAGCACTCCAGAAGTCGGACACACTCTTGCCGTCACGGTATGCCATCCCGCAGAAGCAGGCGGCGAAGACTATAAAGATGACAATGGCGAAACGTTTGCCGTGAAGGTTCTTCATGTAAATCCTATATATTTCCAAGCTGCATCCAAGAATTTATTAGCTTGTTCGCAAGTCCAAGGTTGTGATGACCGGAATAAGTATTTCAGTTCATTTACTTCCCCCCATTCAGTACAATCCTCTATTTTTCTCGTGCGATTCCATAAGCTTGCGATTACATGCCTGAGGATATCAGAATAACTGTCGTGCGTAAATGCTTCAAGTGGAGCATTCCAGGCCAAACACTCGATCAGAAATGAGGCAATGTTCGCAGATTCTGAAATTCTTTCTTCCTGCATTTTGTTTCGAAGATGTTTAAGGATACGTATTACACGTTTGTAGCATCGACCAGTAGTGTCATTTCGAGAAATGCCGTTATTGTAATTATGGTCTGGCCAATTTTCTATTAGATCTCCATTGTCGGGGATAAAAGCTGTACCAGAATGAAACTCCCACGTACCATATGAGTTTTTGTTGCCAGTGTATCTTCGACGCTCAAAAGTCGGAACGACATCTGCGTCGATTCTGTATGAATTTGCGTGTACATCAAATGCCTTCTTGCCTCTTGTAACACCAGATTCGCCGAAATAGTTCTTCAGTGCTTTTTCAATCATGTTCTTGAAGTCAGAGAACGCCATTGTGCCATTAGAATTTCCGAAGGACTGATCGGTCATTCCGTCTGGATAATCCGGGAAGAAGGATGTGTTGTAACGAATACAAATATCTACGTCGCTATCTTGACGAACATTTGTCCGCACCTTGTATGAGCCCTGAGCGAATACGGAAATGTCCAAGGTACAGAGGGGGTCGTCTGCATCTATTGCTTTTCGAACGGCAACCTCTGCATTCTTACATTTGTCAGTCTCAGTTTTGCCAGGGCCTTGTGACCACCAAGTAAAAGTTTCTTCTGATATGTTCATACCCGATAATCTAGTAGCATTTTATCCACCAACCGGATACAACCCCTTACACTCCAGATTAACCTCCCTGATTACATCAACCAGTATCGCCTGCCTATTCCTTATGTTTACTTGCTAACATTTCAGCCAATTCTTTTTCAAATCCCCATGCTCTAACTCGTTCATCGGCGGCAACCTCATTGTCTGAATGGTCCCGTCGTTCTTCAATGGAATGAGCTATTTCATGAGCAATAAGCCCAACCAGTGCAATGTCAGATAGTTCGAATGCAGTGCTGAATATAATCACTTGATCTATTTTAAATGTGAAATGTGTTTTACGTGGAGGTACAGTGTGACTATAAGGCACGTTTATCGCCCAATAGGTTGGTTCTTGAACAACGAAAGTTACATCGGTTTCGATTGTATCAAAGATATCGTCAGGGAGGCGTCTTAGTACTTCAGTCAGAGCGCGATCAAAACGTTTCTGTGTGGGTGTGTTCAATGGCCCTGGCCACACCTTGTCAGATTGCATATACAGACAAATGTCTTCCTCGCGAGACATGTCAATAATCTCCTTTACCCACCCAGCGGATACAAGCCTTTACATTCCGGATTGACCTCCCTGATGACATCGACCTTTACCGCCCTGACCAAATCCTGAATGCCATCTGCCTTACTTTCCCGACTCCCGTACTTGCAATATTCAATACACAATTTGCGGGTGGTGGAGCAAGGTATTCGTCATGGTTTTCTGACTATGGCATAGCACTCATCGTTTCAGATAAAAACATTCATATTCAACGGGGGAGGGGTGAAATGCGCTGTATTATTCGTGTGATTGCCGGGACTACTTTTCTGGGGAGCGTGAATCGATTAATCATATAAATAAGAAACTATAGTTGCTTGCGCAAATTGCTTAAGCTAAACTCAACATGATATTGAGGTCATATTAATGGAGTGCCCGAAATATCACGAAATATCAGTGATATAAATTAACTAAAGGAAAGGAAGGTAACATTATGGCTAAGAAGTCACCGTGGCATGCAATAGGATCAGAAGTTTATCATAATAACACTAAATGCACAGAAGGTAATAATATCGAAAGTAAGAATCAGAGAGCAGGGGAAGGTGGTAAGAGGCTTTGTCGTCACTGTAAAGAATTGAACAAGTAATTTCGCGACAAATAGGTATCAGTGGCGGTGAAACTTCGGTAGTCGGGGAAGGGCCTTAAAAACAATGTAGGGGTTTCCCTTATAATGGGGGTAGGGGATTCGTTCGGGTTCGGACTCTTTATGCTTTGAATACACCTATACTCAGAGCAGGGGCCTTCCTGTTTATGGCAATCTGTATTTGTCCATCATCTGTTCTTTGGAATCGAAGAATTACTTCTCCAGGGCATCCGTCGACAATTCGTATAAACTTCTTATTCAGCAGGGATTTTAGATCAAGATTATATTTTCCCACCAGGCGTTTAGGTGAATCATCAAGCTCTTTCCATTGAAGGCCCAGGGATAGAGGAGATTCGTTTAGTCTGATTCGAGCGTAGTAATGTTGATTTACGCGATCATTGCCTATCCAGTTGCGGGAGCATTCTGCGTTGTCATCTAGTTTCTTTATCATTTCCGTCCTCCTTCATGCTGACAAATGATTCAACGCCAAACAGTCAAAACATATCGTCCCTATTATTCTTTCAGGCGTCAATGAATCGATCATATATTTCTGTGTTCATCCCGTTTTTTGTTTGTCACGCCCGACCAGTAATCCGACTGTCAGAAAAATAGCTCCTAGGAAGAAGCCGAGAATCCCAAGAAGAATCGCAGCGATACCACCTGCGCCGGCCATGGTCGCCGCTTCTAGTTCGTGTCCCTTTACCGCAAAGTGGTGTACGGCCTTGCCCGCTGTGATGAACCCAGCCAATGGCAACGCGAACGAAAGGCACGCATTTGAAATAAACAACCGTCGCCACACCTTGGCCGCGCGGTTGGCTTTGATGGCGAAGATAACTGAAGTAGCCCACAGACCGAAGAAAATGATCACGGATACTGCTGTGACCGTTACACTTTGCTCCTTTGCGGTCACGTCACCGAAGAGCACCGACGAGATATTCGCTGCAAGAACGGCCAAAATGAAACCACCAACCAATCCCGCAACAAGTCTGCCGCCAAGCGGGCTGTGCTGGGCAGTGAGCTTAACCGGTGCCGTAGTGGGAACCTGGATCTGTTTCTGGCATGTCGGGCAAACGAGGTGGTCTCCAGCCATTTCCGGAGGAGCATTAAAATACTGTTTGCAGTGCGGACATGTGAAGGAGATGTCAACCATTTCTCGCCTCATATTTCTTCATCGAATATCAGGAATGATACTTTCTTCAATCCACGCTCGGATTGAAAAATAGTTGTCCATTCATTTATTTGGCGTACTTATCATCACCTTTTGTTCTATCTCTGGTGTATCCATAACTGCCATGACAAGATCCGTAAGCCTGTTCGCTTTCGACTCTCTACTCCCTGCTACATTCAATACAACATTCCCTGGTGGTTGAGCAAGGCATTCATCGTGGTTAAATCCGCCTTTGACATTGTCAATAATCAGGAATATGGTCTGGCCAAGGTCGCAGTTTCAATTGATCAGCTGGGAGGTTTGATGCATAAAAATGAAGGTCGCATTCCATTTCTTTTGCAGTTTCAAAGGTAAAACAGGCCTGTATACACTTGATGCCGAAACGCTTATTTTCAGTATCATTTCAGCCCAGAAACTTGCAGTGCGTACAAAATGGTACTCGGGCGATCTTCTCTTTAATCAACTTGCAAGTGATCATAGCGATAATGACAGGGGCGGATGGACTGAGACATTCAATCCGGACAAATATAACAAGCTTCTTAAAATGTGGATTTCTGACGCCTGCTCTGGCTGGTTCCATATGTCTCTTGATCAGATAGAGTCACTTGCCGGTCGCGACATCTTTACAATATGTGCAGAGACTATGGATCAGGATTGCGCTGAATCTATTCATGACCAACTTAGCGTAAACGATTTTTATCTGGGCGCGTTTGAGGTAAGTGATGAGTCTCGCATTCACTGGGAACTTTATTCAAACATGTTGTTTTGCCAGTACCGTTCGGATGGAAAGAAAATGTCCGTGTTTTGGGATGGTATATCTGAAGACTCCAAAGACTCTAGTGCCGTTACCTATTGGAAGGATTTTGGCTTTGAGATAGTTGAATTCGAATCACTCAACGCGAAACGTAGTCTTTTCGATATACACCACAACTATGAACACGGGCTGGCAATGTCTCGTTGGCGCAAGCATGCATCTGGTCTTTTGTCGTCAGCAGTCGATTCAATTACCTATCAACTGTCGGATGCGGCCCCAGACCTAGGCAAGAAACTATGGACGGCCGTTAATGCGTTTTCTTCAGCTGACACCGATGAAGATTATGCCCATGTCGCGCTCTCATGTCGTAGGATTATAGAATATGTTGCTGACGAGCTGTTCCCTCCGGTAGAGAATGCCCCGGCAGGGCAGAACCTTGACAAACAGCACTTCCGTAATCGTCTTCTGGCATTCGCCGACAATGAAAGACAATCTAACGCGAGTATTGATCTTATCCAGGCTAGTACTGATATGCTCTCGGAGCAGTTGAAGAAGCTGTCAGAGCTTCAAAACAAGGGAATCCATGGTGGTATTCTCCAGAATGAAGCGCGACGATGTCTTATCAGGACATTTCTTTTACTAGACGATATTGCTTCTCTTCGGGAGGCCCCATTGCCAGTCAAAACAAAACTAGATTGGAGTTGGCTAACAAAAGAGAAGGACGGCTAATGAGGGTCTAAATATGCAAGTTCTTGAATCAATAAATCGTGGTGGGTTCGGTCGGGTAGACAAGGTAAAGGACGCAAGTGGCAGGATAGTGGCGAGAAAAACATTTGATCCGACCCATGATGTCCTGGCGGCATCTGACATTAATTCGTTGCGGAAGAGGTTTAACCGTGAAGTGAAAGTGCAGTCGTCACTATCGAGTGATTATTTTATTAGTGTATTGGAGTCTGATCTGACTGCAGCGCAACCTTGGTTTACAATGCCCCTTGCTGATCGGAACTTTTTTGATGTGGTAACCGCCAGTAGAAAGTCGGGTGATGTTCCATCGGAGGCTCTATTCGATATAATCAATGCTTTGGAAGAATTACATTCCCTTGGATTCGCGCACCGGGATCTAAAACCACAGAACATTCTTGAATTTGATGGAAGATGGAGAATCTCCGATTTCGGTCTTGTTCTCCCTCCATCTGGGATGACCTCGACTTTGACGAGAAGTGGCTCTGCGTGGGGTAGTGCGCCTTGGTGTGCTCCTGAGCAATCTTTAGACTTCAAGCATGTCACATCTTCTGCCGATATTTACGCCTTTGGAGCTATACTCCACGATGTTTTTACGGATGGTAAGAGGGTGCCGTACCAGAAGCAAACATGTCCAGGAGCCATCGGGTTCGTTGTCGAGAAATGTACTGAGGTTGATCCTCGCAAACGCTTCAAAAGTATCTCTGACGTTAGGACGGCATTATTCACGGCATTGTCCGTTCCAGCTGCAATTAAACCGAGTGCAGATGCTTCATCTTGGATAGCGAAACTTGATGAAATTAACAAATGGACAGTAAATGAGATAACGGATTTTATCCGTCTTGTTGCAGGAGGGGCGTCGCCTGATGACAAGAGTGCCATATTTCATGCCATCGATGAAGATAAGCTCTCGCAGATGAATGCAATAGATGGCGATCTGTTTAACACGGTTGCGATCGAGTTATGTGGTTGGGCTGAAGAAAGCTTTGACTTTTCTTACTGTGATGTGTTGGTGGGACGGTTGGAAATGATCTTTAAGATAGGTTCTTACGAATGTAAAGCGAGGGCTGCCATATCAACTGCTGGGTTGGGTGCATATCATAACCGTTGGTATGTCATGAAACGTTTGGTTGGAATGTGCGGGCCAAGTATTGATGACAACCTTGCCAGGAGAATTGCGATAGAAATTATCGCCGAAGATGCGCAACACAATTTTCGAACAAGTGTAGATGGAATAGGTCAAACAACTTCTAGCTTCCATCCTGCGATTGCGTCAGTGCTAGACAAGAAGTCTTGATCCAGTTTGCCAGTACTCATCAGTTTGGACATAGGAATAAATAATGTGATTTGGGAATCTCAATACTGGCGTGATGATTTACACCGACGGGCGCTTGTTTTGCGCGACAAAAAGAGACAGCGTCGTTGGTCAAGTATCTCGTTTGGCCTCCTTGAGCAAACGGTTATGCTCGGGTTCTACTCTATTCGGAAACTAGCCGAAGCACATAAAATTCCACGCTCAAAATATGAACAACCTGTGAATCTTTTCTTCTACCACGCGAAGGGCAAGCCCGTCACTATGCTAAACTGGCATAATCTCGATGATCTTTACGATGTAAACGTTCCTAGTGAGACAAGAGAACCCTTGTCATTTGTCTCAAACCAGATCATTCACAGTTTTATCTTTATGCCTATTCTTGAAGCAAAACATGGTCTAGACCGCATTGTCTTCAACTCTGACAGGACACGGAAAGCCGGAATATATTGCATTAAAGTGGACGAGGTAATCCGTGTATTTACTTCAGTGTCAGGGTCGTATGTAGGTAAAGGAACGTACTTTCATTTGACGAAGGATGGTGGCCTGAAGGTAATGACGGACGAGGAGGTCAATAGCTCGTTCGAGAGTGACTCGTAAACCGATGGCTTTGACTCTGCGTGTTTATCTCCAAGGTATGGGCTTGTTCCTGTTGCTGGCAGGTGTTATATTCGTCTCAGTATCTTTGATATGATTGTGGCAGAAGTAATCAAGGAGCAGTATGTCTCAGCTGGAAGCATTGGTAACACCATCGGTGATGAAGTGGGCAAGAGAACGTGCCCATCTCTCTTTGGACGATGCTGCTGCGCGGATCAAACGACCTGTATCAGATATTGAAAACTGGGAAAATGGTATTGTTCGTCCCAGCATAGCACAAGCTAGAAAGGCTTCGGAAGTTTACAAAAGACCATTAGCAGTATTCTATCTGCCTGAACCGCCAACTGATTTTGAAACTTTACGAGACTTTAGGAGCCTTGCGGATACAACTTTAAGCGAGTACAGCCCCGAACTAGCGCTTGTTGTCCGTCAAGCCAGATATCGCCAAGAGTGGACCAGGGAATTTATAGTTTCAGAAGGCGCTGAGAAATTGTCCTTTGTAGGGTCTGCATCACTTCGTGATTCTCCCGCAACTGTTGCCGATAAAATCATGAAAGTTCTACAGATAACTTCAAAAGAACAACAGGAGTGTCTGACGCGTGAGGAAGCCCTTCGCTTATGGGTTCAGAAGACTGAGGAAGCCGGTGTGTTCTTATTCCGGCAAGGGCATGTTGATTTGTCGGAGGCCCGCGGTTTTGTTCTATCCGATGACTATGCACCATTTGTGTTCATTAACTCGGAAGATGCCAAGGCCGCTCAGATGTTCACGCTCCTGCATGAACTTGCTCACTTATGGATAAATGTAGATGGGTTATCAAATCTTGAACCGTTTACAAGCAACACAAAAAGAGATGTGCAAGAAATGGAAGTATTTTGCAATAAGGTAGCTGCACATGCTCTACTGAACCCGTCTTCATTTGATGATGCCTGGTCGAGATTGGATCGTTCTATGCCTCTGGAAGATCGGATTGAAGCGATATCATTAAAATTCAAAGTAAGCGAAGAAGCAATTGCAAGACGATTATTGGAGAAAGGAATCATAAGTCAGGCCAAGTATCTTGAATTACGCTCCCTGTATCAGGTTCGCTGGAAAGATATTAAAGATCATGCATACGCAAAAATGAAGGCCGCCGAGAGTGGTCCATCCTACTATGTACGGAAGGCATTCAATAATGGCTACTCGTTTACCCAGACAGTTATCAGCGCATACGATGCTGGTAATGTATCTGGCGTTGAAGCGTCAGGCCTTCTGGATGTTAAAGTGAATCATATCGGCCGCTTGGCAGTGGAAGTTGGATTACCGGTGTTCGGGAAGGCCGGTGTTTCATGAAAAAGTATTGCCTTGATTCTGGGGTTTTCATTGAGGGCTGGAATCGTTACTATTCGATGGATCTCTGTCCGGAATATTGGGACATTCTTAACACTCTCGCCCTCAAGGGTCAGGTGTTTTCTCCGGTCGAAGTTAAGCGCGAGATTGATAAGACGGATGACGGGTTGAAAGAATGGGTCAAACACCGTTCTCACTTCTTTAAAGAAATAACAACACCGGTACAGGAACGTCTTCGCAAGATTATGGCCAGCCATGGTCGATTGGTTGACAGCATTAAGCAACGTTCCGTTGCAGATCCTTGGGTCATTGCCTTTGCAATGGCAGAAGGTGCTATCGTTGTTACCAAGGAATCTCCATCAGGAACTTCAACGAAACGGATCAAAATACCTGATGTATGTGAAGCACTTAAGGTTCCCTGGATGAACGATTTTCAATTTGCCCGAGAGGTTGGGATTCGTTTCGCAGCAAAACTTGAAGGATGAATGCATCTGAATTGCTGGGACTAATGGTGTAGAATGGAATTTGTCATGAAATACACAATTGCATCAAATGTAGAATCCCCTGTTAATATTTTGATCCCCGACATAATGGCGTCACCTTTTAGGATAGCTCCTGAACGACAGAATGAGCTGAGGTCACTCATTGAGCAGCGGAATATTACCGTGGAGATTAAGTCTAATGAAGTGACGTTCCTTCTTGAATCTAATTCCGTTGATTCCAAAATTTACTTGAGCCTGCCAACTCTTGAACGTCTCTGGGCTTATTCATTTTCGTATTTGCACATCATGACGTTATTTCTTGCAACTGGACCCGGTCAATATTTGGAGTTTGGGAAGCATTACGGTCCAATTGTTGAGGACATGAAACGTCTGTTGTTGTGGGCTTTAGATGAAGAACGACTTCGCAAACGTGATTATGCTTGGCCAAAGCACCTTCCGAATCCAGCAAGCAAATCTTATTATCCACAAATAATAGAAAAAACAAACGAGATGTATCTCGGAATGATGGGCTGGATTCTCCTTCATGAAATCGCTCACATTAACCTGAATCACGTGCTTCATAAGTTCACTGATCTGCCAACACGTCTTAACTACGAGAAA
>Ga0156394_1221_pt3 | contig 21074 bp, 16 predicted proteins | sample RifOxyA3_FD_108038 | JGI IMG/M metagenome (GOLD analysis project Ga0156394, IMG submission 108038) | Lentisphaerae bacterium RIFOXYA12_FULL_48_11 | reverse complement strand
TGCAGTTGTTGCAAAAGAGACATTCCAGATATCAACCGAACGGCACAGATCAAGCACCTTGATCACCGACTCATACGCCGTCTTGTTGTCCGCCCGGATCAGAACAGGCTGACCAGGGAACAGCTTGACAACACGGCCAAGAATCGACGCCAGGCGATCGTTGTCAACAACCTGCTTGTTTACAACCACCGAACCATCCTTCAGAATGTTTATTATTATTTCCCCCGGCAGCCGCTGGGGAATTTGACCCGTCTGAGCTGTCGGAAGCTTGATATCAATTTCCTGTTCCCACTGCGAATAAACCTGGCTGGCCAGGAAGAAGCACAGGAGAAGGAAAAGAATATCTATCATCGGCACCACCTGGAAGCCGACTTGATCTGGTTTATATTTGGTCTTGAAATTCATATTTTCATGTTCCTGAGTTTAAGCAGACCGGTCATCACCTCAGTGGATGAGACTTCAAGCCGCGAAACAAGCTTCGATGCCCTGCCGCGAAAATAGGCATAGAACATCATTGCAGGAATACCAACGATAAGTCCACCCGCCGTATTGATGAGCGATTCCGAAACACCGGCGGCCAGCAGCATCGGCTTGGCCTTGGCCAGATCGAACGCCACCGCATTGAATGCGTGCACCATGCCGAACACCGTCCCGAGCAGTCCTATCATCGGCGCGATGACTCCTACATCAAGAAGGTACTGGGTCTGCGATTGAATAGAGGAAGCCTGACGGCCGCCCTCGCCTTCAATTACATCTTTAAGCAGACCGGGATCCACCGGTGAATTGGACTCAACAAAATCAAGCCCGGCAATGGTCACATCCGCCAGCGAGCATGGACGATAGTTACAAGCCGTCCTTACATCCTGCAGGGAACCGACCTTCAGCTTATCAAGGATGTCACGCCGCAGAGAGGCCGGGGCTATCTGGTCCTCCCTTAGCATGTAAAAAAGATATATGATCATCGCCAGACCGACAACAGAAGCCATGGCAAGCACATACAGCATTTTGCCGCCTTTTTCGACGATTTCACTTATGGTTACATTTTTGGCAACCACATTTACTCCAGCTGCAGCATCAGCAGCCTCTACAGCCGGAAGACAGACAAACAACCCGACCGCAGCAATCATTGCCAGCACCAACAAACTACGACGACTCGTCATCATTTGACCTCCTGTTAGACCATTTGCGGATAATTTATACCTAACAACCTTGATACCGATTTATAATACTTGCCCTGCTCTCCCATGACAAACTTTTTCTCTGCCTGCAGGATGCTTTTCAAAACACCTAATCCTGTATTTCCTGGCGCTCCAAGATGAGTCCGGGCAGACACCGCCTTGAGAGGATTCATCTGAGCAAGCTCTCCGAGATTAGCCTTAACATGATCATAAGCTTCCCGGAAAGGCATTCCTCCGGCAACGAGTTCCATAACTCTGTCGGTTGCAAAAACATCAGGAGTGAATCCTTTCTCCAGTGCAATCTTGCCTGCCTTTATTCCACCAACAAGAAACATAACAATCTGGAGACATGTCCTGGTAATAAACATTCCCTCGATATATAGCTCCTTGATTTCCTGTAGATCCCTGTTGTAACCACCAGGCAAGCCTTTGACAATCATAGCCGCCGCAAATGCACAACCCACAACCCGCGACGTCTTCGCCCTGACAAGCTCCAGCACATCCGGATTGCTCTTTTGAGGCATGATACTGCTTCCCGTACAGAATTCTTTCGGCAAACTGAAATAACCGAATTCCGGCATCGAATAAAGAATCAAGTCCTCAGCCAGACGTGAAAGCGTCAACATCACCTGCGACATCGCAGAAAGGATAACTTCCTCACACTTACCCCTCGCATTCGATGCATAAAGAACATTATGCACAGGTGCTTCAAAGCCAAGGAGATAAGAGGTGAACTTCCTGTCTATTTTAAGCGGCACACCATAACCCGCCGCGGAACCAAGGGGGCACCTGTTGTTGAAATCATACGCTGCTTTCAACACCTTTAAATCATCCAGCAGGGCCTCGGCATAAGCGGAGGCCCACAGGCCCACAGAACTCGGCATTGCAGGCTGTAGATGTGTCCGCCCAACCATAGGCAGTGAGTTATTTTCCGCGGCAAATTTGAGCAGGCAATCCGCCAAAGCAACAGCTTCATTCATCGTACCAAGCATCTGCTCTTTACCATAAAGCCGCAAATCAACAGCCACCTGGTCGTTCCTGCTCCTGGCGGTATGAATCTTTTTACCGAGATGTCCCAGCTTACTGGTAAGGGTCCTTTCAACGGCAAGATGTACATCCTGGTCCTGCGCCGTGATCTTGAATGTACCCTTGCCGGCACACTTCATTATCCTGACCAGCTCGACTATGACTTTTTTGACATCCTGCTCGGAAAGAATCCGCGGTTTTACGGGGACCTTTGACAGCATTCTGGCGTGGGCAGCCGAACCAATACAATCGGCATTTATCAGGTTAACATCCAGCTCGATGTCCCTGCCGGCCGTAAAATCAAGAACCTGATCATTGATCCGTCCGACAATAGTTTTCTGCACTTTTGATTTCATTGAGATTTCCCCCGCCGTTGAGGAATATAACCTACTTCGTTTTACTGGTTCAGGCAAGATATTAGAACCGACCTCAAACGCCCCCCCCATTCCAGCCCTGGCAGGTCTTGAGGATAAGACATCCTTTACAGCTGATCATTTTCGCATAGCCAAACAGACAATGTGCTACCGGGAAAGATTATTCAATTCTTTTAGAAAAACAGACACGTCCAGATTGAACTCCAAACTTGCGGGCAAAAAATCTCCTGCTTGCAATCTTTTCGTTATTCCGCGCCTTTTTGTTTCTTCCTGCGACCACACATTGACTCAACGGTTCTGCGGAAATGATCCGAACTCAGTTCGCGCCATCCGTGAATCGCTTTACGCATCGCCTTGCGCCTGGTTGAGTCAAGATGCCGGCGGAGGCTGGTAGAAACCTCCAGAGAACTGCCCATGTACATCTGCAGGTAAACATCCACATCATGGATTGTCCCAAGCAGGTCCGTCATATCCTTCAGCTTACGCTCAACCACAAGAGCCCTGTGGCCAAGAGCAGGCGATGCAAATTCAGCCGCATAGCGGACGCGCCTGCACCTTCTCCTGATTGAATGGAGCTCCTCCATATCCATAGCCCTTAGCGATTTCTTCAATCGCGGAAACCTTGTAAATGCCTTGTAAAGCCGTCTTGACATAAAAACTCTCAAATCCTCCATCTGCCTCCCGCGTTCACGCTCCAGACGGGGCACTTCCACTCTTGCAAAGAATGATACCTGCCTGAAAGGTTTCTTGAATTCTTCAGATTGAATGAATTGACGCAAATCCTCTAAACATTTTTCATTCTTTGACTGCTGGATATTGATATATTCTTCCCATGCACCCCGCCCAGTTCCAAAACCACCTGTTTCAAATTCCTTGAGAAACTGCATCCACACCTGGGAATCCCTGGCAATACTCAACCTGTCACAGACATATGTTATTGAGTCGCGTAACTCCAAGGCCGTGGTATCTTTCAAAACTGGTTTAAAAAAACGAAGTGCCGCCTTGGTTCGGCGCAGGGCAACGCGCAAATCATGCAGACACTCCGGATCAACTCCCATCATAGAGCCTTCCACGTTGTCACCGGCCAACCTGAGCAGAATGCATACAAGCTTCCTGGCGTATTCGATGAGCGACAAACGGCTGTTTAATACCGACCCGAATCTCGGGCCATAAACACGATCCGTCCTGACATGATGAATCCTGAAAGGTATTTTGAATACACTTTCCCAGAGATCGGCCTTCATTCTGGCCATCTCTATATTAGCGCTGTAGATGTCCTCGCGGACAGTAATCTCGCACATTGCGCGGCTGATACTAACCGATGTTATTGAACTGCTCTGTATATGCCCATGATCAAGACCATCCGCTATCCGGAGATAAGCCGCCAGCTTAAGCGTTTTCTCCCGATCCCTTATCGCGATCATGTTCATCCGCGCCGGAACACGACAGCGGCGTCCGGAATGAAGAGTAATTGCACCTGCAATAACAGCCCTTTCAGACGGCGTAAAACCCGAAACACCTTCATCGAGAACTATACCTGCACTGCGACCGGCGTGATTTTTCCCATTCTGACTGTAGGAAACATCATGCAACCGGCATGCCGCCTCCAGGAGGCGCTTGTCATTCTGGGAAAGCCCGCATACTTTTCTCGTGCGGTCAAAGAGCTTCAACGCAAGATGAGTCACATACTCAGTATGCTGGGTCTCATTGTCATACTTTTCACACAGCTCAAGATCTGTAAGGCGCCTTTTCATTATAAATCCACATCCGCAGATTACGCGGATTATGCAGTTTGACAAGATATTCCGGGAAATTTTCAGATAAAAATCAGCGGATTATTTCTTTTCGAGATCAGGGGACTTGTGCGGCGTGAAAACCGTCTGCTGCACCTTGGCTTCATCCTCCGCTTTCTGACACGTACTCCGGTAGAGAAATTCCTGACACCTGAAACCATCCCCTTTTGCCTTCGGATCAGCCAATCGCTCGTAAGCACCATCCGCCTTAAGCCTGCTGCTCTTCGCCATGTCCTTGAAGCAGGATTCCAGCACCATTTTGAGCTTTGCCTTGCATGCCTTATTCTCAACTGGCACCATCAACTCAACACGCTTCACCAAATTCCTTGGCATCCAGTCTGCGCTGGAAATAAACATCTTCTCGACGCCCCCATCCAGGAAGTAAAATATCCTGCTGTGCTCGAGAAAACGGTCGACAATACTCACAACACTGACGTTCTCGCTGAGTTTCGCCATTCCGGGCCGCAGGCAGCAGATTCCCCTTACATTGAGTTTCACCTGTACTCCAGCCTTCGACGCCGAGTAAAGCGCTTCGATCACGTCCGGATCCACGAGTGAATTCATCTTGGCCATTATCCCGGCTTTCTGTCCATCTTTGCTCCGACCAGCTTCGTTCTCGATGAGCTCAATCAGCTTTTCCTTCATTCCAATTGGTGAAGCATGCAATTTCAGAAATTTCTGCGGCTCTGAATACCCTGTTATTGTGTTGAAAAACAACGAGGCGTCCGAACCCAGACTGTCATCACATGTCATGAAACTTATGTCGGTGTATAGCCTGGCAGTACGCTCATTGTAGTTGCCAGTGCCGAAATGAACATACCTTACAATCCCCCTTTGCTCACGCCGCACGACAAGGCAGATTTTGGAATGCGTCTTCAACCCCTTCAAACCGTAAATGACCTGTACACCGCTTTTTTCCAGCGACTTGGCCCATGAAATATTCCGTTCCTCGTCAAACCGCGCCCTCAGCTCAACGAGAGCCGTTACATACTTCCCTTTTCGCGCTGCACGATCAAGCGCCTGAACAATCGGAGAACTTGGACTTGTCCGGTAAAGAGTCTGCTTTATAGACAGAACATCGGGATCATCTGCCGCCTCCTGTATGAACTTAACAACAGGCTCGTAATTGTCATAAGGATGGCACAACAGGATATCTCTTTTTGCAATCTCGATAAACATACTGGCCGTGGAATCAATATCCGCCGGTTGTTGCGGTTCCCACCGTTTGTACCTGAGTGCATTGAACCCGTCCACCGACAACATCTCCCTGAAATCAACAAGCCCAACAGGACCTTGGAGTTCAAATATGCTTTCCTGCCGTACCTGCAGCGCCTTTCGCAGAAAATCAGTGAGCATTTTCGAGGCAGCTGCCTCAACTTCCAGGCGGATGCAACGCTCCTCTCTCCTGCGACTGACCAGGCTTTCCATGTCAGCCATGAAATCTGATGATACTTCGTCGTTGAAATTAAAATCTGCGTTCCGGGTAATCCTGAACGCAGATATTTCCATGACCTTTTTACCCGGAAAATAGCAACCAATAAAGCTGCGCACTACATTTTCCACCGTCGTAAATGTACAGCCTTTATCTGCCGGCAATCTTACGAGCCTTCGCAGTGAAGACCCCAAGGGAATAACCGCATATAATGGTTTCTTACCGTCATCGTTCCCCTCCAGCCTTACTGCAAGATTAAGTCTCAGATTCGGCACAAGAGGAAATTCTTCAACCGATTTGACGGCCTGTGGTGATGCAACGGGATATATTTCTTCCAGAAATAATTTCTCCAGGTAATTTCTCTCCTGCTCGGAATATGCCTCGGGCGAAACCAATCTTATACCCGCCGATGCCAGCTCCGGCTCAATTCCGGCCGTAAAGCAGGCATACTGCGCCTTCACCATCTCGCGGGATCTTAAAAGAACTTTATCCAGCTGTTCACGTGGCGTCATCCCTGAGTTGTCCACCTTTTCTACGCCGTCTGATATCAGCAACTCAAGCCCACCTACCCTTACCATGAAAAATTCATCGAGATTGGATGCTGTTATGCACAGGAAATTGAGCCTTTCCAGAAGCGGCACACTCGCATCAGACGCCTCGCTCAGAACCCGCTGGTTGAACTCAAGCCAGCTCAGTTCACGATTGATAAGATTTGTTGTTTTACTCACTTGCAGAACTCCGATCTTTAACCAGCATGACTTTCATCCCGTAAACACGTTCAAACATCTGGCTTTCCTCTTCAAGAGCGTGTTTTTCAAGGTCCAGATCCTTGTCGGTATTGGCGGCGATGACCATCTTGTCATCATCCATCTTTACATCAAATTTTGCCCCGTGCAATGCACGGGAGGAGTCAAGTGTATCGGCAATTCGCAGGATGGAGGCCAGCTTGTTCACAACTACCCTTTCGGTCCTGTCCAAAGTCCCATAGAATTCATGATCCATACGCGGAAGTGCTTTACGATGATACCGGGCGATCAGAGCAACCAGGGTAATATCTTTTGAGCCCAGCCCGAAGATATCACTGTTAATTATAATATACATCGAATGCTTGTGATGGCTCCTGTTGCTTATAAAATGACCCGTGTCATGCAGTATGGCCGCAAGGTTAAGGATAAGTTCATGCCTTGCGCCAAGACGATGCTCATCCTGTAGTGCGACAAATATCTTTTTACAGAGCGACGAGACAAACCGCGCATGGTTTTGTTCATTGTGATACTTGCGTCCGATTTCCATGGCAGAACTCACGATCTGTTCACGAAACTCCCTGGTCCACGACTCCTTCGTTACCATCTCATGAAGTATCCCTTCACGAAAAGTGGCGCCGGTCACATGAATGTCACTGATACCCAGCCGTTTTGACAGATCCACATAAACCGCAAGGGCCGGCCCTACCGTCTCGGCATCCGGATATGACAGATGATACTTCTTAACTATATCATCAGGCTCCAGCTTGATGATCTCACCTGCAAGCTTTTCAATATCAGCCACGGCAATTTTGATAATATCCTTCTTGTCCCAGGTCGTCGAAATGATGCCTGCCGCAAATCTGGCATCGCCACCAAGCACCAGAAGCAACGGAGAACTGATATCCCCGCCGATGCCCATGTGAATTCCTCCTGCCGCCCGTTCTACATGCCCCCTCATGACCTGCCTGAGCCGTGATTCCGGAACATTGTAATCCTCGATTGCTCTCCTGATCCGGTAGGAACCGACCTTGAATACTTCGGTATTTCCTACGGAGCCTTTCTGCATGGTCAGCATATCGGTGCTCCCACCCCCTATCTCCATTATCAGCAAATTGGAGTGACTGATAAGGCCGGATTTTTTCAGCGGCTTGTGAACAGCGAGGTATGTATATCTGCTTATCTCGGCATCTTCCAGAATCTCAACAGTCAATCCCGTTGCCACAAAAATACGATCCAGCACCTCATCCCTGTTTGCAGCCTCACGGATTGCACTGGTTGCCACGGCCCGGATTTTCCCCTGGTCCTCCAAACCATATTCAGCAAGGATTTTCTTGTAACCACGAAGCGCCTTTACAGATTCTTCGATGGTATCCTGACCGATCAAAGCTTTTGTAAATGTATCGCGGCCCAGCTGAACCGCCTGCTGAAGCGTATCGAGAACCCTGAACCCACCCTGACCATCGGATTCAGCCACAGCCATCCTGATGGAAGTGGTCCCAATTTCTATTACCGCAAAAAGGTTCTCATTTGCCGGCATCTTCAAACATCTCCCGACAGAAAATCTTGCGTTATTTAAACAGTTTACCATGCATATTGCATCAAGAATATTGTTAGCATTCTGTTCGAAAAACATGAGCTGCATATTATAAAATCGCTAAAGACCTTGTTGACAACATCATACCTTGATTTATACTTATCTCGTGAAAAGATCCGATAACCTGATGGGCGATCTTTGGGGGGGCCTTGCCGCAACATTCGTCACACTCCCCTCCGCCATCGCTTTCGGTGTAACCATTTTCGCACCTCTCGGTGGAACATATGCCGCTTATGGTGCACTTGCCGGAATTCTGGGAACCACTGCCCTCGGACTTATAGCAACATCATTTGGCGGCACCAACCGCCTGATTACCGCTCCCTGTGCACCGGCTGCCGCAGTGCTGTCTGCATTTGCAATTGAACTCTCACAGAAGGGCACAGACGCCCAAGCGGCAGTTCTTGTCCTTACCCTCACGGGTATAATCTGCGGAATTCTGCAACTGCTTTTTGGTGTCGTCGGACTTGGACGGCTCATCAAGTACATGCCATATCCAGTCGTAAGCGGTTACCTCAGTGGTGTTGGCCTGACCATCATCATCAGCCAGGTTCCAAAATTTCTGGGCACGCCAAAAGATGTCCATTTCTGGGAAGCTTTGACTTCACCTTCGATGTGGCACTGGCAGGGAATAGTGGTGGGTGTGGTTACAATAGTCGTAATGCTGACCGCATCAAGACTTACAAAAATCATTCCAGCTGCAATACTCGGACTCCTTTCGGGCGTACTTGCCTACCAGGGCCTGTGCTTTGTCGACCAATCCCTTTTTCTCCTGGATGGAAATACACTGGTCATTGGCCGGCTGGCAGGATCCAACTCCAGCCTGACCGATACAATCTTCGGACACTGGAAAGCTTTCGGCGGAGTAAACATCTCCATGTTCGGATATCTCTTTGTACCAGCCCTGACGCTCGCCGTTCTGCTCTCAATTGACACCCTGAAGACCTGCCTGGTGCTGGACTCTCTCACTCGCTCACGGCATGACTCCAACAGGGAACTTATTGGCCAGGGGCTTGGCAATCTTACATGCGCCCTCATAGGCGGCACGCCTGGAGCCGGCACAATGGGCGCGACACTTGTGAACATTTCCAGCGGCGCAAAAACAAGCTTGTCCGGCATAATCGAAGGACTGTTCGCTCTTGTCTTCTTCATTATTCTCGGATCGCTGATTGCCTGGGTACCTATAGCCGCACTTGCCGGCATACTAATGGTAATCGGCTTACGTATGCTTGACCGTCACAGCCTGTTTCTTCTCAAGTCACGTTCAACAATTCTCGATTTCCTGGTCATCGTGGCTGTCGTTGTCGTAGCACTGACTGTCAGCCTGATTGCCGCATCGGGTACGGGCATCGCCCTGGCCATCGGACTGTTCATCAGGGAACAGACCCGCGGCTCCATCGTTCGCAGTAAGGTATACGGGAACCATATGTTTTCCAAGCAGGTACGCCTGCACGAAGAAATGGAGATTCTCGAAAAAGATGGCGATCGCACTGTTATATTCGAGCTTCAGGGCAGTCTTTTCTTCGGAACAACCGACCGGCTTTACACCGCACTGGAACCAGAGCTCAAGACACGCAAATATGTCATACTTGATATGCGGCGCGTGCAGTCGGTTGACGTAACTGCAGCACACATGCTTGAACAGATCGAAGCCATACTCGCAGATAATAAAGCGCTGCTGATTCTCAGCCAGCTTCCCGAAAACGCTTCCGGTGGTCCTGACCTGCGTCAGTATTTCGAACAGCTGGGTCAGACGAAATCAAAAAGCCATGTCCAAACATTCAACGAATTAGATGACGCTCTCGAATGGGTGGAGAATTGCATAATCGAAACCGTCCACCTTGAGCGAATGCAGGAAAAGCCGCTGGAACTCAAGGAAATCAACCTGTTCAAACGCCGAAAGGAAAAGACCCTTGCCGCACTCGAATCATGTATGGAACAGCGTTCCTACAAGGCAGGAGAAAGAATTTTCGCCATTGGCGACTCCTGTGACGAGATTTTCCTTATCCGGCGCGGAAATGTACGTATTGTCCTGCCTTTAAACGACAAGCAAAGTCATCACCTTGCAACATTCGGACGTGGTGATTTCTTCGGCGAGATGGCTTTCCTCGATAATGCGCCCCGCTCCGCAGATGCCATTGCGTTTACCGATACCGAACTCTTTGTGCTTTCAAGACAGCGTTTTGATGTGCTCGCCGACGAACATAAGAAACTGGCAATCAATCTCATGGAAGGTATTGCCAGGGTTCTGGCTATTCGCCTTCGCTACGCAAACACCGAACTGCGCGCATTGCATATGTCATGAACCACCGAGAGGAAAACAACCACTGATTACACGGCTAGAAAGCTAACGCTGGATTAACTCATTATCGATGTTATCCGTGCACTCCGTGGTTAAAGTCTTTTTTCGATCGCCTTGACCACTGTTCGAAGCGCCTTCACACGGGCAAAATACTTGTCGTTGGCCTCGATGATGGTCCAGGGTGCGTAAGTGGTACTGCACTTTGAAAGCATATCGTTGATGGCAACCTCGTACTGCGGCCATTTTTTGCGGTTGCGCCAATCCTCGTCCGTCAGCTTCCACTGTTTCCAGGAAATTTTCTGACGTTCCTTGAACCTTCGCAGCTGCTCATCCTGATCAATGTGCAGCCAGAATTTCACAATCACCGCACCGAAATTAGCCAAGTGCGCCTCGAACTCATTGATTTCCCTGTAAGCCCGCTGCCAGGCCTCCTTTGAACAAAAACCTTCAATCCGCTCTACCATCACCCTGCCATACCAGGTACGGTCAAATATTGTTATATGTCCCGCCTTGGGCAGGCAGTTGGCAAAGCGCCACAGGTAATGGTGCGCAAGCTCTTCCTTGGTCGGAGCAGCTATGGGGATAACCTCGTATCCACGGGGATCAAGATTTTCCGTCAGCCGCTTTATGTTTCCACCCTTGCCTGCGGCATCACAACCTTCATAGCAGATCACCACAGGAATTCTTCTCCTGTAGATTTCATACTCGAGCAGGCGGATTTTGTCTTTCAGGTTTCCAATCTCTTCACTGTAAATATCCTTGGCCAGCTTCTGTGTGAGATCCAGTTTCGACAAAACAGTAATGTTATGAGTCGAAAGAGCAGGCGCTTCCGGCTCCACAGCTTTCTTTGTCGCCATGGCCGCAGTCCTGAGCGCATTCTCCCAGGTAGTCATCAGCACTTCAAAGATCTTGAGGATGGCATACTCCTTGTCGTTGGCCTCTATCACAACCCATGGAGCACCGGCCGTGTTAGTCCGCTCGATCATTTCCTCTGCGGCCTTGATATATTTCTCGTATTGCTTGTGCTGCTTCCACTCTTCCTTCCCGACTTTCCAGGAAGCAGCCTTGACATTCTCCAGAGCCTTGAACCGCCTGGCCTGCTCTTTCTTGCCGATGTGCAGCCAGAACTTGACTATCACAGCACCGTCGTCAACCTGCTGTCTCTCGAAGGCAAGTATCTCATCGTATGCTGTAACGCATTCGGATTTACCGACATCTTTCTTTACCCGTTGACCAAGCACCCTGTCATACCAGCTACGGTCGAAAATGGACAGGCGGCCTCTCGCAGGAAGCAGTTTCCAGAAACGGATCAGGAATGGCCACATCTTCTCTATTTCAGATGGAGGATGTATTGGATTGACCTTGAATCCGCGCGGATCCAATGGCCTCATCAGTCGGTTGATACAGGTGCCTTTTCCGGCAGCCTCAAGACCTTCAAAAACAAGGATAGTGGGTATATTCTTCTCCTTGCACTCACGCTGGAGTTCACTTACCCGCCGTTCGAGATCGGGCATCTTCTTTTTGAACTCTTTCTTAGATAACTCCTTCTTAAGGTCGACCATTTCAAGCATAGAAAACCTCCTGCTTATAAAAAGCTCTTATGTTTTTGATTCTAACCGTTTTTATGAGAATAACAAGGACTGTAATACTGGAATTTTCGAAAGGAACTTCCGTAGTATCGGCAACCCAAATTCACCACATTCTTACAATGTTTTATGATTCCAGCCCCACAGAAGCATCCACGCAATTATACAGGAATGCTTATCAAGAACGTACTACCCTCACCTAGAACACTCTCGACGCTGACATCACCCTTATGCATAAGAATAATATGCTTCACTATTGATAAACCCAATCCCGTTCCTCCCAACTGACGGCTGCGAGCCTTGTCAACCCGATAAAATCTCTCAAAAATCCTCGAAATGTGAGCCTTCTCGATTCCTGCACCATAATCTCTCACCCGAACAAGCATCTGCCCATCCCGGGTAGCGGCATCAATCTCCACGACACTGCCTTCTTCGCTATATTTAATTGCATTATCCACTAGGTTAACAATCGCCTGCTCAAAGAACACCGGGCTGATATTCGCCTCCAGGCCCGTCTCGCACTGGATCTTTATTTCTATGTTCTTTTCCCTGGCTTTATAACTGCAAATCTCGACCGCTTCGCGAATCACATCAACCATCCTGGTCGACTCCATGGGAATAGTTCGGACATTAACATCATCTTCAAGCCGTGAAAGAGTCAGAAGGTCCTCCACAATGGCCGCCAGTCTATTCGCCTGTTTGCCTGCAATCCTGAGGCATTTATCGACCTCGTCCGGATCCTTGACCTGACCATCGATAAGTGTATCAATAAATCCGCTTATGGACGTTATAGGAGTTTTAAGTTCATGCGATACATTTGCAACAAAATCCCTTCGCATTTCCTCGAGCTTGTTCAGACGCGTGACATCATAAAGAACAAGAAGCACTCCGATCCTCTTACCATCCGCACCATTTAAAACCGTCCCGTGAGCATGAAGACAGAGGCCCTCAGCGTGGAGAAAGACATCTCCTTCAACCGGATCAGAACTTGCCAATGCCCTTGTTATCACATCCAGCAGATCGTTGTTTCTAACAACTTCCATTACGTTCCTGCCGTAATCGGAATCTTCCGCATGGAAAAGTTTCTGGGCGGCCTTATTCATCTTGATCAGGCGACGTTCTGCATCGACCGCCAATACACTTTCCGCCATGCACGACAACAGGGCATTCTGCTCGTCTCTCTGCTGGGTAATAGCCTTTATCCGTTCATCAAGCTGGTCAGCCATTCGATTGATCGTGTCGGAAAGAATATCAATCTCAATCAATCCCGATGAAGGAATCTTCTCAGCCAGATTGCCATTGCCTATCAACTCAGCACCAAGACGTATCTCATCAAGGGGCTTCGTTATCCTGCGTGATACAATAAAGCCCACAACAAGCGCAACGCCAGCTATAACAAGACAGGCAATTGCAATCCTGTGCCATAACAAACCTATAGTTTCATCGATGACAGAAAGAGAAAGCGAAGTCCTGACGACACCAATGGTCTGACCCATGTCGCCGGCCACAGGAACAGCCACATACATCATTCGTTTACCAAGGGTTCTACTATACCTTGTCGAAACCCCTGCCCCCTTGCTGACAGCGTCGCGTATCTCCGGCCTGTCGGCATGATTTTCCATGTTAACATGATTCTCCTCTGAATCCCCGACGACCCTGCCATCCAATGATATGAAAGTCATTCGGTAACCGGCATCCCGCCCCGTGGCTTTACAGAAGGCATCAATCTTTCGGGCATCTGCAGATGAAAGATTCTCGCCAGACGCGGAAGAGAGCGTAACACTGAAATGCTCGGACAGAATTCTTGCTGCCGCAGTCAATTCAGACTTTGCCTGGTCATGATAGAAAGAACTTATCAGTAATGTCGCATACGAAGCAACAGCCACAATAGCAACAACCGCCATAAGTAAGAATGACGGAATAACCTGAGATATAAGACTTCGCTTTTTCATCTCACCATTTCAAAATGTATTTTGGCAGGATATCAGGATTAATCCTAATCCTTAAACCTGTAACCAACCCCGCGTACAGTCTCGATACGATCGCCCGACTTGCCGAGCTTCTTGCGAAGTCCGACAACCTGCACATCCACCGACCGGTCCGTCACCGGGTAATCACTGCCGCGCACCGCATCCACTATCTGGTAACGGCTGAATACCCAACCCGGTTTCTGGGCCAGAAAATAAAGTATCTGGAACTCAGTATATGTAAGGTCGACCGGCTTGTTCTTTACCAGCACTTCCCTTCTCTTCACATCAATCTGGAGCTCATCAATCTTGATTATTTCAGGCGCGGGATCCTGCGACTGGCTCTTCCTTCTCAACACGGCACGGACCCTGGCGACAAGCTCCTTTGGACGGAAAGGTTTTACAACATAATCTTCAGCCCCAAGCTCCAATCCCGCAACCACATCAGACTCCTCACCTTTCGCAGTAACCATAATAACCGGGATGTTTTTTGTTTTCTCGCCGGACTTCAGGTTGCGACATACCTCCAGGCCGTCAATCTCCGGGAGCATGACATCAAGAAGAACGATATCAGGCGATGCAGCCTGCGCCTGCTTGAGAGCCTCTTCTCCCGTAAACGCCTTAACCACGAAGTACCCTTCCTTTTTCAGGTTGAAGGAAATCAATTCCATGATGTCTTCATCATCTTCAACAACAAGTATTTTCTTTATGCTCATAAATCAGCTCCTACTGAATTCCATGTAAACTATAGTCGATAACTCAAGAAGATCAAAGCACCTCTTTCAGATTTTCATCTCCCAATTATCAGGAATGCAAACGCCACAGCTTATGTCTTTCGAAAGAGATGTTCGCGCATTCTAACCATTTTTTAACAAGTCCCTCACACGAAACACATCGACATCCTTAAGAATTACATCGAAATGAAAAATAAAATCAATGTTGCGGTTCACGAAAGGATATTGGATGAACAATATAGGATATGTATTTATAGATGACGGATATCCTGAATCCTGCGATTACGACAACAACTACATCGCATATGTCCCGAAAGTACCCGGCAGTTTAAAACATAACTTTGAGGAGATTAACAGCAAACAACGAGGAACCACCGGAGATAAAGGTGTCTTGAATATATTGCTGCAACCGCGAGATATACCAACAAAGACACGGAACCTTCTGGAAACAAGCGCACGGGAAACCCAGGACTGTATAAAAACCTTCTCTACAAACATAGGTAAGCCGGACGTATGTTTTATTCTGGACCGATTCTCCACGACTTATGGTAATGCCCGTACAAACAACACATCAATAAACGAGGACATCCACAAAACATACTTCAGCCACGCCTCGAACAGGGATATTTTCAATCTGGTGAAATCGTTAAGAATAATCATCCAGACGGCCAGGACATTTATCAGGAGACTTTTTCTTCTCACCAGCCACATCGACACGGATGAATTGGCCGGATACGCCAATCTGATTACACGGATTTCCGACGCTGTAACTGACATGATGATAACTTTTTGCCGGAATAATAATCCCGCTAAAATGGCATCGTACAGGAGAAATCTACAGCAGCTGGAAGAAGAATCCGACAAGCTGATGCTGCATTATACCAGCACATTTCTACGAAGAGATTCCGGCCCAGCAGGAACCGTTATCAGGCTGGCACTCTTCAATTCAATGAAAGAACTGATTAATGTCCACCTGGAATCCGGGAATTCTTTGCTCGAGATTCACCTCAAATATACGTGATGACATTCTCACACATGAAATTGACTGCCTGACTTTAACCTGTTTCTAACAAACTTCTCACAACCGGCCAATCATCAAGACCCAGCATTTGGAAATTGGTTAAAAATCGGAATAACGACCACAGCAAGGAAAGGAATAATTCAAATGTTAAACGATAAAATAGTCAGGGTACGAATGGTTAAGAATTACTCAACCGCCCACAACCACCTAGCCATCGGGCAAGTTCTCGAAGAGACACCCACATACATAAGGATGAACTGCAGGATATTCCATTTTGCAAACAGGAGCGGACGCCTGGTCGGAGAAAGCGAAATAGGCGTGAGAATTCTTCCATGGCTGCGAATCGAAGTAATCGCAGAGCTGCCGTCAGCAACAGACTGGAAGAAAGAGGCTGTATTCGACAGGAAGAACAACTTTGTCCTTCTTGATGATAATCAAACCCTTATTGCAAGAGCCTCGCAGGGAAGACAGCACGCTCAAATAACTAATTAACTTCTAACAATTAGCTCATCTCGCCCGAACCCAAGAGTTCTTCAATGCAATTCAGAAAATAAAACTCAATAAAGAACAAAGCGAAAGGAGGAGAGAGAGCAGCAGAAAACGCGCAGAACAACTCACAAGGACAAAGCACGCAGAGATAATCAATCTAAACAATAACAGTAAAGCAGGAGAAACAGAAATGACAATGAAGAGGATAACAGGCACGATAGCAATAACCGGAGTCATTCTTTCCGGCATTCTCTTACAGGCGGCCCAGGCCGCCGAGGAGAAGAAAAGCTGGACCGACAACGTTACGATAAAGGGCGATCTCCGGTACAGGTACGAAACAATAGAGGATGACTCCAAGCTCAACTCCGACAAGGAAACATTCACCCGTGACCGTAACAGGATCAGGGCAAGACTGGGTGTCGAAGCAAAGGTTAACGACAACATGAAAGCAGGAGTCGCGCTATCAACCGGGCAGAACGATCCCGTGTCTGGAAACCAGACTATAGGTGATTCGTTTCAGAAGAAGGACTTTAAACTAGATCAGGCTTATTTTGACTGGTCTCTCTTCAATAACGATCCTACCACCATCAAACTCGTCGGAGGCAAACAGAAGAACTCCTTCATGCCAACATCATCTTCGGATCTTATTTGGGACGGAGATGCAACGCCCGAAGGACTGGTTCTCAAGGGCGCTACGGGCAATGAAACCATATCCATTGGCTCCAACCTGGGCTATCTCTGGTTGCAGGAACGTTCATCAAACAGTGACGATACAATGCTGTACATAGGCCAGGGTTTCGTAACGTTTGATCCCATGCCCGAGCTCTCATTGAAAGTCGGAGCTACATACTACGGATACCAGGAAGTACAGGGCAGCGATGTTCTCGACTGGGAAGGAAAGAACAACTCTTATGGTAACAGCACAATGACCGGTTCGAAGTCAGGCTCAACAACAAACAAGGCATGGGCAAGCGAGTTTACTCCGATCGAAATCTTTGCAGTAATGGATATGTTTGTCATGGGCTTGCCGGTAAGTATCTATGGTCAGACGGTTAAGAACAACGACGCCAGTACGGATTTCGACAGCGGCTACCTCTACGGTATCAGCTTCGGCAAGGCAAAGAACCCGAAAACGTTTGAAGTCGGATACAGATTCGCAGAACTCGAAAAAGATGCCGTGCTTGGATGTCTTACAGATTCAGACCGCTGGGGCGGCGGCACCGACGGCAAAGGTCACAAGGTCTACGGGAAATATCAGATCGCCAAGAACTTCCAGGTCGGTCTGACATATTTCATGGATGAAAAGAAAATATCGGACGCTTCTAAAACCACAGATTACAACCGTATGCAGGCTGACCTCATATACTCGTTCTAATCAGCTAATAACAGAAAGAGAGAGAGAATAAAATCATGAGAAAGACAATCAGAAACTCGACGATAGTGGCAGTCACAGGACTGTTAATGGCTTTCAATGCCACAGCAGACGATAAGATCGTAATGGACGGATCTACGACGGTTGGGCCTATAGCAAAATCATTTGCTGAATATTACATGAAGGCCAATCCCAACGTGAACATTACAGTCAGCGAATCCGGAAGCGGAAACGGAGCCAAGAGCATAATAAACGGAACCTGCGATATCGGGAACATGTCCAGGCCAATGAAGTCATCTGAGAAGAAAAGCGCGAAGGACTCCGGCGTCATGCCGATCGAACACATTATCGCAATGGATGGAATAGCAGTCATTGTCCATCCCAGCAATCCGGCAAAAGGTCTTACAGTGGCGCAACTGCGAGACATATATAACGGTAAAATAAAAAGCTGGAAGGAACTCGGAGGCCCCGACAGCAAGATCGTGGTGATCAGCCGTGACACGAACAGCGGAACTTACGAAACATTCGAAACCATGGTGATGAACAAGGAAAAGATGGCGAGCGGGGTCGAATATGTAGGCAGTAACGGCGCAATACGCCAGCGTGTTCTAAGCACAGAAAACGCCATAGGTTATGTCGGCCTGGCTTTTCTCGAAGGAGTCAAAAGCCTGGAGGTAAATAATGTCATGCCTTCGGAAGACACGGTCAGAAACAAAACATACCCTATAAGCAGGCCTCTCTACATGTACACAAAAGGTAGACCAAAAGAGGGAACACATCTATTCAACTTCATCAATCTTTACAACACAACGGAAGGAAAGAAGATTATCGCTGATACCGGATTCGTACCAATGAACTGAGAATAAAAACTTTCCGCGCGAGCGATGTCCTTTCGGGGCATCGCTCAACGCGAAACCAATCTGAGGCGCCAGATCATGAACAGAATCAGAACCGCGATAGATAACGGAATTCTTTTTCTATGTGTGGCCAATTCCGCACGCAGCCAGATAGCTGAAGGACTGGCCAGAAGCATATTCGGACCGAACATCAAAATACAAAGCGCCGGCTCCAAGCCCGCCAGAATTCACCCGCTCACTTTTGACGTTATGAATGAAATCGGAATTGACATCTCCTCGCAATGGTGCAAGTCAATCAATAAAGCAGACATGTCCCGCGTCGGCCTTGTAATAAGCCTTTGCGCAAATGAAGTATGCGCCACGATCCCCACCCCCTCTATACACCTGCACTGGTTCCTCCCAAACCCGGCAATCAAAAATCCGGACCAGAACGAAATCAATGCTTTCAGAAAAACCAGAGACGAACTTTCAAAAAAAATCAATATACTCCATAAGGATTACAAGACGTTGCCGCTTCGTTCAGGCACAGTGAAACCCTCACCCCTCCCACGCATGGCAACCGCCGCGGCTTTTTTTACACCCTTTCGACGATTCGCCTTCCTGAGAGGACTGGCCTCCTGAATGAATTCCTCAGAAAAAAAACATTACGCCAAGAATCTTGTTCTTGAGAAAAAAACACAGAAAATCAACAAGGTTCTTACGACCACCGGAACCGGCATTCTGTTTATCGTGACTTCACTTTCGACGCTGGTGATTCTATTTATGCTTTTCTTTATAGCTCGTGACGCTCTTCCTTTCTTCAAGTCACAGGGTTTCCGGGAATTCTTCACAAGCACGAAATGGTACCCTTCCTCAGATAACCCGGAATTTGGAGCACTCGCCATCTTTTTCGGGACAGGCATCGTCACGCTGGGTTCTACATTTGTCGCCGTTCCACTTGGAATATCGGCGGCTGTATGCCTCAGCGATATCCTGCCCTTCTCCGCACGCCAGGTTACAAAGCCGGTCATTGAAATACTCGCAGCTATTCCGTCAGTTGCTTATGGATTCTTTGCCCTCGTTGTTTTCGCCCCCCTTCTCCAGAACAATGGCGGATACATCCTTAAAATTGCATTCTGGGTCATCAGCATACCTTTGTTCGCCATATTGATAACTGTTGCAATCGATGTCATGACCGATAAGATCGAGAACCATCTCCGAATGGCCGCAAGATGGATTCTTGGCATAGTACTCGGAGGCACAGCCCTGTTTCTGCTCATCAAAGCGGGCCTGTTCCTCGATTCACTAAAAATAACAAGTGGTACAAATGCCCTGAACGTATCCATTATTCTTGGCATCATGGCCCTTCCAACGGTGGTCAGCGTATCAGAGGACGCACTCCAGTCAGTGGGGCGAGAACTCAGAGAAGGCAGCTATGCACTAGGAGCAACACGCGCGGAAACGATCCTTCTGACTGTCATTCCGGCCGCAAGCAGCGGAATAGCAGCAGCGGTAATTCTTGGAATCATGCGCGCTATCGGAGAAACAATGGTGGTATGGATGGCTTCCGGAAATGCGTCCCAGATACCCGTCCCATGGTACAACCTGCTCGAACCGGTAAGAACACTCACGGCAACAATTGCCGGCGACATGGGAGAAGCCGATCATGTCACCGGTTCAGCAAGATACCACGTACTGTTTGCCATGGCACTTTCCCTCCTCGTGATCTCGCTTATCTGCAATCTGATAACAGAACGGATCATAACCAATACCAGGAGGAAAATATCTTCATGAGGCTAGAAACCAGAAAACTCCTGGACAAATGCTTCTCCGGCGTCGGAATACTCGCCATTATTTTCATGAGCGCCGCCCTGCTCGTAATTCTCGCGCCCATGCTTGGCAAAGGTATTAACGCCTTCTTTTTCCAGGGAACAATCGAACATCGGCGCATGATGATGGAACTGTTTGACCGCGGAAATGCAGACAACCTTAAAAAGGAAATACGGGAATCAAACGAAACCCGAAAACCAATCTACGAGATGCTGCAGTCTTTTGAAAAAGAGCTTGAAACAGCAGAAAGGGCAAAAAGAAAGCAGTATATCCAGCCGTTAAAAGAACTGAAATCGGCCATTGACACCCTCTTCGGACCGGAACCGGGAAAACCGCCCCAAATGCTCGTTCGAAATCAGTTCGGCCAGGCGAGGTGGGACCGGGCCATGTTCAAGCTGGATATCGTCATGAATCGTGAAACATGGGATTATTCAGACCCCACAAAAAAAGGAATAAAGGTAAAAACACCCAGGGCAAATGACTTCAAAGGCACAACACTGGAAGCCTTATTCCCCTACATTGCGGCAAATACTGAAAAGATCCTCAAACCCCGGAAAACAATATACTGGCAGTTTCTTACTGATGTGCCAGTAGACGCCCACATGTTCGGGGGAATATGGCCGGAACTTCTCGGTACCCTTTACCTGACCATCGGCGCCATGATCTTTGCTGTACCAATGGGCATTATCGCGGCAATATACCTTACCGAATATGCCCGCGAAACAAAACTGATCAGCCTTCTCAGGACATGTATCAGCACGCTTGCAGGTGTTCCCAGTATAGTGTTCGGACTTTTC
>Ga0156394_1020_pt1 | contig 21074 bp, 15 predicted proteins | sample RifOxyA3_FD_108038 | JGI IMG/M metagenome (GOLD analysis project Ga0156394, IMG submission 108038) | Lentisphaerae bacterium RIFOXYA12_FULL_48_11 | reverse complement strand
CGGTCGTTCTGCCCTCGGGCCGGATTCTGCTGGTCTGGCTCTGGAATAAATGGATTCGAACTGAGAAAGAGCGGACAACGCGCGAGGTGTTTGTTATGCACTCTGATGACGATGGTGTGACGTGGTCTAAGCCGCGCAACATCACGCGCCAGGTATACCGGGAGGGGTGGGGGTGGTATGGTATCGGTCCCTGTCATGCAATCGTTAAGCGGAGCGAGCCGCACAAGGGACGGATCATCGTTCCTGCGCGACATAACTCAAGGGGTGTACGCATGGTCACCCATGCAATATACTCCGATGACGGAGGAGAGACCTGGCAGATAGGCGGGAGTGTCCAGCGTGAACGGACGTCCGAAGCTACGGCGGTTGAGTTAAGCAACGGCGACCTGATGTTTAACAGTCGCAACCAGAATGACGACGAGAACCACCGCGTCGTTTCCATCAGCAAGGATGGCGGGGCTTCTTTCGCGGAGACCTGGCTGGAGAAGGCTCTAGTCGAGCCGCGCGGCTGCCAGGGCAGCCTGCTGTTTCACTCGCTGAACCCGGTGACCGGCAAGGGCAACATTCTGTTTTCGAATCCGGCCAATGCAGCTGTGCGTTCGGACGGCACGCTGAAACTCAGCGAAGACGATGGATGCACGTGGGCGAAAGCATTCCGCTATGCAAAAAATCCGGCTCCCAACTTCACCGGTTATTCCGACATCGCGGTGATGCCCGACGGCAGCGTCGGTATTCTTTACGAACGTGGTGACCTGGAGGATGAAAGCAAGAAGAACGAGCGCTATGGCGAGGTTGGATTCATAGTCGTCCCATTTGCCGAGATTAGCACGCCCCTGCCGCCCCTTTCCGCAGGAGGCTCATCCCCATGATGCTGTTCCCCGCACGTGATTATGTTGCTGAGAGTGGTATGCCACAGGATATTTCGCGCAAACCGGTGAAGCAGAAAAAATAGAGGGATAGATTTTCAGCCTGAAGATTTGCGGTGCAAACGTCCTGGGAAACTGGAAACATTACGGTATGAAATTCAGGAATCAGTACTTGGTGTTAGTATTAGTCGTATGTGCTGGAATGGTTGCCGGTTTGACCCGGTCTGTCATGGCTGAGGCTGCTTCAGGGCTGGGCAAGGATGATGTGCTTTCAATAAGGAACGGGCAATTTTTCCTGGACGGCAAGCCATTTGCCGAAATCAGTTTTAACAAGTTTGATCTCTTCTGGCAGTTGTATGATCAGATTTCCGCAGGGCATCAGCTGGATGCTTTGAATCCCATGGTGCAGGCGCAGGACAAGGCGTTGAGCAATCTTCACCGGCTTGGGTTCAAGACGATACGCGTTTTTGCGCTGCCGTGGGGGCCGCAAGGGCCTGCATCCTATTCGGACCCGGTGAAGCGCGGGAACCTGTATGCGGCCCTGGACAAGATGCTGGAGATATGTGATGCGCACGACATGCGGGTTGTGTGGTCGCTTGGGGCCGGTACGTTTACCGATACGAAGCTTGAAAAGGGCAAGGGCTGGGTCCATGGCGAGGAACAGGATCGTGAGCTGGTGGCCAATCCCGAGTCGAGGAACCGTAAACTGCTCTACCAGTACATTGATGAGACCGTGGCGAGGTATAGGAGTCGGAAGGCAGTGCTGATGTGGGAAATTTCCAACGAAGTTACCCTGTCGGCTGATATTGGTGACCGGAACCGTGTTTTCAAGGGAGAGCGAAAGCCTACGCTCAAGGAGGTTGCGAGTTTTTTCAATGATGTTGCCGGCAGGATAAAGGCGGTTGATCCTCTGCGCCTTGTGAACAGCGGTGGATCGAAAATGAGAGAGAGCCAGTGGCATCTTTACATGGGCAAGGGCTGGAAGAAGGATACATTTGAGGAACAGTATAAATGTTTTGAGATGCTTTATGCCGGCTCGGCGGTTGACGTGGTGGACATACATTCGTATCCGAACAACAAGCCGGGTTACATCATTTCCGGCGATGATGGTAAAGAAACGTTTCTCGACCACAAGGGGTATATGACGATTGCTTCCCGTCTTGGCAAGCCCCTGATGGTGGGGGAGCTGGGTTTGCAGGCAGCTGCGAAGGGAGAGAAGAAGATATGGGAGGAAACTCCTGATTACTTTGAAAGTTATAGTGATATGAAGGCTGCAAAACCATGGGTTGAAAGAACCCTGGACTCCGTGATTGATGCCGGAATTCCGCTGGTGTACTGGTGGTGTTACCAATCTGACCGTACTGTTGAGCAGAAGGACATCCAGCGTTTTGATATTGACTGTGACCGTAATCCTGAGCTTGTCGACTGTGTTGTGAAAGCCAATAAGAGGTTGAGGGAAAAGCTGGGGATAGCAGCCAGATAGCGATGGATTGTATTTCACGCAGACGCGAAAAGAACGGGGTTCTACCCGGATTCTTGAATTATACTCGGTATCAAAAAAATTGAAATAACATCTTGTTTTAAGTTATTTGCTGTCATATAGTCCTAGGTTAGTGGTTAACCAGTAACAAGGAAGGATGCGGCTGTTTCATGAAGAAAAAGGCTATCGTCAGGGGTGAGCAGATAAACGGACAGCTCTTTGCCATCATGGTGGAAAGAATCAAATCCGGCAAGTACCCTCCGATGACCCGCCTGCCATCCGAGCATGAAATGGCACGGATGTTCGATGTCAGTCACAACACCGCCAACAAGGTTATCAAGCAGCTTGAGTCAGCGGGTTATGTCTCGATGCGGCGGGGTATCGGTACTTTTGTTAATACGCTTTCAACCGGGTATGATCTTAAGTTCATCCAGAGCTTCCGTGACTGGTGTGTCAGCCAGGGGCATACACCGCAGACAGAGGTTCTTGTTTGCCGAGAAGCGCAGGATACCGACGTACAGGAATTCATATTTCTTTTTTCCAGCGAGCCGGTTTCTCCCGGGAACTTTATCTACCTTGAACGGTTGAGATGCCTGGACGGCAGGCCTGTTATTCTTGAAAAGCGCTTTCTAAGCAGGGATTTTTTCAGTCTGAAGGATCGCGAGGCGCTTGCCGGTTCGTACATGGAGCTTACGCGTATGATCAAGCGGATAAAAATACACGAATCCCGCCGCAAGCTTAAGGTTGTTACGACTCCTTCAAGCGTTGCGGCTCATCTTGATCTAAAATCAGGATCAAAGACAATAGAGATTACAGGCAAAACCACCGACGAGAGTGGGGCTGTCGTTGATTTCGACAATCTTTATTATCACCCGGATCATTTCGAGTTTGTTTATACAGTTGGAGTTCAGGCTTAAGACTGATGAAATAAAAAAGGAGAATATAGCATGGCAACATACGATGAAATTGCGAAAATGATAGATCATTCGCTTTTAAAGCCGACCTTGACGGACAGGGATATCGAGGAGGGCTGCAAGATTGCGGCGAAGTACAAGGTTGCGACGGTCTGTGTCCGTCCCAGTGATGTTGTATTTGCCGGCAAACTACTCAGGGATTCTGATGTGTTGGTCACTACGGTAATAGGTTTTCCGCATGGCACCACGACAACAAAGGCGAAAGTGGCCGAGGCAGAGGAGGCGATTGCAAATGGATGCAAGGAACTCGACGTGGTGCTGAATATTGGCAAGCTCAGGTCAAAAGACCGTGCATATGTGAAGCAGGATCTTAAAGCCGTTATAGATTGCTCTCACGCGAAGGGTGTTAAAGTCAAAGTAATTTTCGAGAACTGCTATCTCGCCGATGATGAAAAGATAATGGCCTGCGAGATTTGCAATGAGATCGGGGCGGACTGGGTAAAAACCTCAACCGGGTACGGGACGGGTGGTGCCGAGGATGCGGATCTCATCCTCATGCGTAAACATGCAAAGCCTTCGGTTCAGGTCAAGGCGGCGGGAGGCGTGCGCACTCTTGAGCGCGCCATCCGGGTCAGAGCGCTGGGTTGTACGCGTTTTGGATGCACAACGACGATTGAAATGCTTGAATCACTTAAGGCGAAATAAATGCGGGCGGAGGATATGTTATGAAAAAGATTTCTGCAGGTGTTATCGGGCTGGGGTTCATTGGTGCAGCCCATGTGGAGGCGTTGAGAAGGGTGGGTGGGGTTGAGGTTGTTGCCGTGTCGGATGCGAATGCCGCTTCGTTGAAACGGGCTGCTGAAGGCATGAACGTTCCCAAAGCATACGAAGATTACCGCGAACTGTTGAACGACAGGGCCATTGATGCGGTGCATATCTGTACGCCAAACGCGATGCATTTCAAAATGGTCAAGGATGCGCTTGAGGCCGGTAAGCACGTGATATGTGAGAAGCCGCTAGCTGTTTCTGTGACCGAGGCGGAGAGCCTGGTTAAGCTGGCTGAAAAAACAGGACTGCGTAACGCTGTTAATTTTAACATCCGGTTTTATCCTCTGATCCAGGAATTGCGTGGCATGGTGGCCGCAGGCGAGCTTGGAGATGTTTTTGCCATTCACGGCTCCTACCTGCAGGACTGGCTTTTTTACGACACCGATTACAACTGGCGGCTGGAGCCCGCGCTGGCCGGGGAATCACGTGCTGTTGCCGACATTGGATCTCACTGGATGGATGCCATTGAACATATCGCGGGGCTGAAGATTGTCGAGGTACTGGCGGACTTTGCAACTTTTCATAAGCAACGTAAAAAACCCTCAAGGCCGGTGGAAACATATTCCGGCAAGCTGCTGAGGCCTGAAGATTATGTGGCAGTGGATATTAATACCGAGGACTACGCAACCGTGGTGTTGGGGTTCTCGAACGGTGCCCGCGGAGTGCTGACGGTCAGCCAGGTTGCGGCTGGGAGAAAGAACCGGCTTTCTTTTGAAATAGATGCCTCAAAAAAGGCCGTTTCCTGGGATTCCGAGCGGCCGAACGAGATGTGGCTTGGTGATCGGGACAGGGCCAATGAAATGCTCTTTAAAGATCCGTCGCTTGTAAAGGAGCGTACGCGGAAGTACATAAGTTATCCCGGCGGGCATAACGAGGGGTTCCCTGACACATTTAAACAGCTGTACCGTGAGTTTTATTCTTTTGTTTCAGGGGAAGCCAGCGTGATGCCGTGTTATGCTACTTTCAGGGACGGCCTGAGAGAACTTCAGCTGTGTGAGAAAATTGTTGAGAGCAGCAGGAAAAGGGCATGGGTCAAGATTTGAGAGGAGGGGATTTGTGAAGCTGGGATTTGTAAGCGCTATTCTGGCGGATCGTTCGTTTGAGCAGGTTGTTTCGTTTGCCGCTGAAAATGGTTTTGCGAGTGTTGAGATCATGTGCTGGCCGAAAGGAAAGGCGGAGCGCCGGTATGCCGGAGTCACGCACATTGATGTGGATGACCTCAACGATAAAGCGGTAAAACAGATTCAGGCTGTGCTGTTAAAACACAAAGTTGTGATTTCTGGCCTGGGTTACTATCCGAACCCGCTTGATCCAGATGAAGAAAAAAGAAAGTTTTATGCCGAACACATCAAAAAAGTGATCTCGGCGTGCAAGAGGCTTGGCGTGAGCGTGATGAATACGTTCATTGGCAGGGACCCGTTGAAAAACGATAACGACAACTTCAGTATGTTCAAGCGCATTTGGCCTGATATTGTGAGCCATGCCGAGTCGAACAAAGTGAAGATTGGCATTGAGAACTGCCCGATGTTCTTCAGTAATGATGAATGGCCCGGCGGGAAAAATCTTGCCCGAACGCCAGCTATATGGCGCCGTATGTTTTCTGAAATCAAGTCAGACAGCTTCGGGCTCAATTACGATCCTTCGCACCTGCTGTGGCAGCAGATTGACTATGTAAGGCCGGTATATGAATTCAAGGACAAGATTTTCCATGTACACCTTAAAGATGCCAAGATTTACTGCGATAAACTGAACGAGGTTGGCATTCTCGCCGTGCCGCTTGAATTTCATGCACCGAAACTACCGGGATTGGGTGATATAAACTGGGGAAGGTTTATCTCCGCATTGACGGACATTCGTTACGCGGGAAGTGCCTGCATTGAAGTGGAAGACCGCGCGTTCGAGGATTCTCCGGAATCCGTCCGGCGTTCGCTTATCCAGAGCCGCGATTTTCTTCGGCAATTTGTTGCGCCGTGATGGCGGTTCGATTTCTTGATGAATCGGAATAATGGTGATAAACCAGGAGTATATTATGATGAATCAAATAAATCTGACGAGGCGGAAATTTCTGGCGACTGCCGGGATGGCGGCAGGTGGATTGGCCGTTTTCGGTAACGTTCGCATGGCCGACGCCCTTTCGCAAACCCCGAACGCGGATATGGCGGCGCTTCGGCGTGCGGTGGTGGATTCGCCTGTTGATGTCGCGTTACACCGTGCCAATGTGTTTACCGGTGTCTTCCGCAAGTACGAGTCAGAGCCATGGATTGTCCGGAAGGCGATGGCGCTTCGCGAGTATTTCGAGACGGTACCGCTTTATGTGCGCGAACATGACGGCATGGTTGGTTCCATCAGCGAAAAACCGGGCACAATGCCGGTGATGGTTGAACTCGGTATCGGCGAGAACAGTATCTACCTCAGCGAAAATCCAGATCGGAAAGGTTATCTCAAAGGCAAGGTGCCTGAAGAGATCTGCGACTACTGGAAGAACCGTAACATGTGGGGTCTTTACCGCGCGGAGATGCTAGGCCAGCAGCCCGTCAAAAGTCATGACGAACTTTCCGGGAAATTGGCGAACTACAAACTCATTTCGAACCAGGGGCATCTCTGTCCGGGCTACAAGGAGCTGTTGAGCATCGGGCTCGACGGTTTGCGGCGCAAGGTGCAGGAGCGGCGGAAGGGCGAGGCCAGTGCTGACAAACTCGCGTTCCTTATGTCAGCGGAACACACACTTGTTGGTCTTTCTGCCTGGGTAAGGCGCTACAGCGAGTTCCTGACAGATGAAGCGAAATGTTGCAGTAACACCAGTCGTGTGACGGAATTGAACGAGATGGCACGTATATGCGGTAAGATTTTCTGCAGTCCGCCTGCAACTTTCCGTGAAGCTTTGCAACTGATATGGCTGGTGCAGCAGGCCATCCACATCGAAGGACATGGCTATTCCTGTACGCCCGACCGCCTGGACCAGTTGCTGTTACCGTTCTACGAGGCTGACTGCAAGGCCGGCCGAATTGACGACGCGGGCGTTGTGCGGCTGGTTGAGAATTTCGTGGTAAAGATGTACGACAACAGTTACTGGGGGCCGGAACATCATTTGACACAGGGGTTCGTCGTGGGCGGTTCCACGCCCGATGGGCATGACCTGACAAACAAGTTGAGCTGGCTTATGATCGAAGGCGCGGCAAACATGGCCCTGCCTGAGCCTCTTGTATGGATGCGCTGGCATCCCTCAATTGACCAGAAGTTTTTTGATTTCTGTCTGACACGCCTCCCCCGTACGACCTGTTTCCCGATGTTGTGGAATGACAAAGTGGTTGCGGAAGGACTGATGGAGCTGGGTGTGTCGCGCGAAGATGCTTTCAACTACGTTCCTGTCGGCTGTAACGAACTTGGAATTCCGGGCCAGTTCTATTTCAATCCCGGCGCCAACGTGAGTTACCTCGCCGCGCTTGAGGCGGCGATGACAGGTGGTAGGGGTTACAAAGGTCAGTGGAAATGGAACGGCATCGCGCCGGCCGTGAGCGAACTTAAATCGTTTGACAATTTTGCCGCTGCGGTCGGGGCTTACATGCGCGAGGATATGAAACGGTCTTACAACTATGACATGGCGCTGTTGAAAGCCCAGATGCAATGGGGCCAGACACCGCTGACTTCCTGCTTCTTCGACGGCTGTGTGGAAAAAGGCCAGGATATGGTCCAGGGTACCAAGTACAATATTCTCTCTTGCGGCGGCACGGCATTTGCCAATGCCGTGGATTCTCTGGCGGCAGTGCGCGAGGTGGTATACGAAAAGAAGATGGCAACACTGGACGAAGTGGCAAAAGCATGTGCCGCGAATTTCAAGGGATACGAGAGGTTGCGCGCAAAACTACAGGCGGTTCCAAAACACGGAAACGATGATCCTCGCCTGGACGACATCATCCGCCTTATCGAACGGCTCCGCGACGAGCCGATGAAGGAAATCTGCCGTGACCCGCGCGACGGGAGCAAGTTCGGGAACTGCCATGTTGTCCGCAGTAGTGCGGTGACCATGGGGCGCCATACACCCGCCACGCCGGATGGCCGTCTCGCTGGAACTCCAGTGGCAAACTCCGTGGCTGTTTCTGCAGGTTGCGAGAAGAGCGGCCCGACGGCGACTCTCAATTCTGTATGCAAACTCAATGCCGTGAAGAGCTGGCAGTGTGCCTATCAGGTTAACGTTCGGTTCGGTTCGGGAATGATAAATGACCCTTCCCAGCGCGAGAAACTGCGTGCGATGCTGAACGTATATTTCCTGAACGGCGGACAGGAATTGCAGATCAACGTTGTAAGTTCTGCAACGCTGCGGGCGGCCCAGAGGAACCCCGACCAGTTCAAGGACCTGGTGGTGAGGGTGGCCGGTTTCAGCGAGTTCTTTGTCAACCTTACCCCGGAAATGCAGGAGGAAATTATTGCCCGTGCCGAGCATTGATCAGATTATTCAGCTGTCAGGTGTTGCCGGTGGAATAGTGTGTGGCAGGATGGTAATTGTCAGGGGAGGTGATTATTCATGAGACAGGGCTGTGTCTTTGATATTCAGCGGTTCTCGATACATGACGGGCCGGGGATACGTACCACTGTGTTCTTGAAGGGTTGTCCGCTGCACTGTCTCTGGTGCGGGAACCCCGAAAGTATCAATCCCCGCCCGCAGCTTTCATACATGGAAGACAGGTGCATAGCATGTTCCGCCTGTCTTAATGCATGTAAAGCCAATGCACTGACGATAGGCGGACAGGGTAAAATCGTCGTTGACTGGAACCTTTGTACACAATGTGGAGAGTGCGCGGCTGCCTGCGATCCAAAGGCGCTGGAAATGGTGGGCAGGAAGATGACCGTGGAGGATGTTATGAAGGTTGTGTTGAGCGACCGCGACTATTACAGGCCGTCCGGCGGCGGCCTGACGCTTTCGGGTGGCGAACCGCTGTTCCAGTCGGAATTCTCTACAGAGTTGTTAAAGGCTGCCAGGCGAAGTGATTTGCACTGCTGTGTCGAAACGTCCGGTCATGCGGCTTGGTCTTCATTTGAAAAAATAATGCCGCAGGTAGATTTGTGGCTTTATGATTACAAAGAAACTGATCCGGATCTTCACCATAAATTTACCGGTCGGGACAACAAGCTGATTCTTGACAATCTCAAGAAACTTCATGACTCCGGGGCGCACATCCTGATCCGCTGTCCAATGATTCCGGCTCACAATGTTCGCGAACATTATTTGGAGGGAATAGTTGCCTTGTGTCGCGGAATGCCGCTACTTCAGGGAGTTGAGTTGCTGCCGTATTTTGACCTTTGGCGAGGTAAGCTGAAACGTTTCGGGCTTAAAAGTGAGTTTCCGGACACCGTGAAACCGCCGGCGCACGAAACGGCAGAATCATGGAAGGCTTATTTGCGCGAACGTGGTGTTCGCGTGATATAAGCGCGCATTTTGCATTAGAATATTCGAGCCGACAGACAGGAAGAGATGATGAAGTACATATTTACGCTTTTGATGATGTACTGCCTCAGCTCCATTGCAGCTGAATGCCGGCAGCCCAACATCATTTTTATACTTACGGATGACCTTGGGTATGGTGATCTTGGGTGCCAGGGGGCAAAGGATATAAATACACCGAACCTGGACCGGATGGCGGTTGAGGGCATGAGGTTTACTGATTTTTCGGTTGTTGCCCCGTTATGCACGCCTTCGCGTGCGGCTTTCATGACAGGCCGATATCCTGGCAGATACGGACTGGCAACCGGTGTGTTGAGGCCGGATGCAAAGAACGGTTTGCCGCCTGAAGAGGTAACGATTGCCGAGATGTTGAAAACAAAAGGATATGTGACTGGCTGTATCGGCAAATGGCATCTTGGTTTCCTGCCCGGAATGCTGCCTTGTGAGCAGGGCTTCGACAGTTATTACGGTGTACTGCACAATCTCGACAAACACGAGACCGTATACTTTGAGAAGGATGGCGGGATGCCCATTCTACGCGGCAACGTGGTAGAAAAGAGACCGGCTGTTCCCTGCGAGATTACAGGCCTTTACACCGCGGAAGCGCTGAAGTTTATCGAGGTTAATCGTGATAGACCGTTTTTCCTCTATCTTGCGCACGCGATGCCGCACATTCCGTTTGATGCTTCGCCAAGATTCAAAGGCAAATCAAATCGCGGTCTATACGGGGATGCCGTCGAGGAACTTGACGATAGCGCCGGCCAAATCCTGGAAAAATTACGTTCGCTTGATCTTGCAGGGCGGACACTTGTTATTTTCACCAGCGACAATGGTCCCGAACGCAATACGCCTGGTACTGCTGTGCCTTTACGTGGTACGAAGCACACGGTATATGAAGGTGGCCTTCGTGTTCCATTTATTGTCTGGTGGCCGGGGCGTGTTCCCTCAGGACAAGTTTGCTCCGATTTCGTGACTGCGCTTGATTTGTTTCCGACAATTGCAGTGGTTACCGGCGTTGAACTACCTGCCGGCAGGCAGCTTGACGGGTATGATTTTTCACCTGTGCTGCTCGGCGAGGCAGGTGCGCGATCCCGACGTAACAACCTATATTCGTTTTATGGGCTTAATCAGAACCAAAAAGAAGCGCTCAGGCATAGCCGGTGGAAACTGCATCTGGGTGCAAAATCAGAACTTTACGATCTTGAAACAGACATTTGCGAGTCAGAAAATGTCGCGGCGCAGCATGCGGATGTGGTTAACCGCCTTGAAAAAATGGTCCGGCTGTTTCATGAACGGTCCAATGACTATTCAATATTTTTCATCGATTTTCTCGCAAGAAATCGCTAAACGAATGTCTGGGTCGGACAACGCGACAATAAACCCCTGTATCAACTCGTTTTCCGATTGTGTGGTGCATGCGGATGGTCCAAAGTGAAACTGGTTGGGGGTGGGGATGGCTGATTTCACGGAGAAGACTGGACGCATCTAACGGGCTTGTTGCCCAAATCATTTTTCATCTAAGAAAATATAGAGTTGCGCCGTTAATGAGGCAATGAGGACGCGGCTATGATGGCAATAAGAGAAGAACAGAAAAAAACCGCGCCGATTCTTAGCCGCTGAGCTTGACACTTGAAAAAGGCTATTTTACATTGTTTTTTTAAACTGTTTATATTTGTGCAGTCTAAAGGACGTGTGCTGATTCCCTGAGACGGAGGAGTCGTGAGCCTTGATGTTAAAAAGATCCCCATCTTTGCCGATTTTGACGAAAAGGAAATAGGCGCCATAAGTGGAATGGCCCTAAAATCGATTATCCAACAAGGGGAATTCGTTTTCAGGGAGAACGATCCAGGTGACACGCTCATTATCCTAGAACTGGGTTCCATACGTCTGACGAAGAAAATAGCGAACGGTGACGAACATGAAGTGGTTACCTTGGGAAGCGGCTCCTATATGGGGGAGATGTCCCTGTTTGACCAAGGACGACGCTCCACGTCCGGCCAAGCCATGGAGCGGTGTGAGATTATGGTGATCCCGTTGAACTTGCTCCGTTCGCTCCTTGATCAGAATGCCACCATGGCGGCCAAGTTCTATAAACGCTTGGCTTCTGGCATCGCCCGTCGGCTCAAGTATTTAAACGAAGATTTTGTGGCTCTGAAAAAATTCTTGGCAACCCGTGGTTGAGTGATCCCTCCTGTGCCCTTAAATGTGAACCGCGAACTGTGTGACCTGAATTCAGATGTGTCCGAGTTGAACGATCTAGCAGGTCAGCGACCGGAAATTGTGAGTCGACTTGACTCAGTGGCCGGGAAAGTGCGGGCCGACATTTCCCGCCGGTAGCTCTGCAAAATTTTTATACAATAAAAACATTTCCGGAACGTTAAACTTAATATGTAACTTGTACTATTTGATTTCATCCAATATTTGCGCTTCAACAATAACAATGAAGGAACGTACTAACGATGAGACGACGTGATTTTCTGAAAACGTTGGGTTTGTGGACGGCATCGACTTGTTTCTCGGGGATGTCTCTGGCTGCGGAAAGTACAAGGAAGCAGAACGTTATCCTGTTTCTTGTAGATGACATGGGGTGGATGGATTGTGGCGTGTATGGGTCAAAATATTACCAGACGCCGAATATGGACAGTTTTGCGAAGCAGGCAATGCGTTTTACTGACGCGTATGCGCAGCCGCTGTGTTCACCGACACGTGCTTCGATACTGACCGGGCAGTATTCGGCGCGGCATGGGATAACCAGCGCCACAGGTCATCTGCGTCCGCAGCCGGCTGATCATGGATTTCTCCCTGACAAGGCAGGGCCCAACGTTGCGATGTTGATGCCGGAAAGCAAGAATTACCTTGAACCTGTTCAGTATACTCTGGCCGAAGCACTGCGCGATGCGGGTTATCGCACTGCTCACATCGGCAAGTGGCATCTTGGTCTTACGCGGGAATACCGCCCGGACAAACAGGGATTTGATGTTACATTTGAATGTGCGCCGGATCCGGGCCCGCCAAGCTATTTCTCTCCGTATGGCGTTCAATCTGACGGAGAGCCAAAGGGCAAGTCTCACATTGGCAACATTACCGACGGACCTGTCGGAGAATACATTACGGATCGTGTTACGGACGAGGCGCTGAAGTTCATTGAAAGCAACAAGGACCAGCCTTTCTTTCTCAATCTCTGGCATTATGGTGTTCACGGGCCGTGGGGACACAAGGAGTCTTACACCGCCGAATTTGCGAAAACATCTGATCCGCGCGGTGTCCAGGGGAACCCCATAATGGCTTCCATGCTCCGCAGCGTGGACGAAAGTCTCGGTCGTGTTCTTGCCAAACTTGATGAATTCAAGCTATCGGATAATACGATCGTTATTTTCTATTCTGATAACGGTGGAAACTTTCACAGCATGACCGAAGAAGATGCCAAGACCAAAAAGAGGAAGAAAGACGATCCGCAAATGACCGATTGGCGCAAGTGGGCCGGCAACAGACCTCCGACAAATAACAGTCCCCTCAGGGAAGGCAAGGGCAGGTTGTATGAAGGCGGCGTGAGAGTTCCGCTCATGGTCCGCTGGCCGGGACATATCAAGGCCGGCAGTTCAAGCGATACGGTGGTTGGTTGTATTGATATGTATCCGACCATCCTTGACCTTACCGGAATTCCAATGCCGAAAGCGCAGAAGATTGACGGGATCTCTTTTGCGCCGGTTTTGAAACAAACCGGCAGGCTCTCCCGTGATGCCTATTTCATCTGGTTCCCGCATCTTGTCCCGGGGGTCAGCGTGAGGAAGGGTGACTGGAAGCTGATCCGGCGTTTCGAGGAGCGGGCTGATAAATATGAAGGTACACGAGAACTGTTTAACCTGCGTGATGATATTGGTGAGACAAAGAATCTGGCCGGGCAGATACCTGACAGGGTGAAGGAACTTGACGAACTTATCGACGCATTTATCAAGGATACGGGCGCTCTCTATCCAAGGCCGAATCCGGAATACAGGCCGCGAGAGAAGAACAAGCGAAGCTGACGATGAAAACTTAAGGGGCAGGAGTATGAAGAGACGAGATTTCCTCAGGCTGGCCGGGGCGGGAACCCTTGCTTCGTTTATTCCTGCGGCTGCTGAATCGGCGGAGAGCGGGAAAAAACCGAATATCATTTTTATCCTGGCGGACGATCTCGGATGGCGTGACCTTTCGACAACAGGCAGTACTTTTTACGAGACGCCTAACGTAGAGCGTTTACGCCAGAGGGGAATGTACTTCACTGATGCTTACTCAGCCAATCCTCTCTGTTCTCCGACCAGGGCGTCAATCCTGACGGGGTTGTGGCCGGCAAGGATAGGTATCACAGCCCCGGTATGCCATGTTAAAGAGGAAACGTTTGAGGCGTCAGTTAAGGATAAGGCGCCGCCCACCAAGAAAGCGATAACATGTGAAAGCGCGACAAGGCTTAAGCATGAATATCTTACAGTGGCAGAGATGCTCAAGGAGAACGGTTACGCTACTGCGCATTTCGGCAAGTGGCATCTGGGACCTGAACCATATGATCCGTTGTATCAGGGCTTTGACGTCGACATCCCGCACTGGCCCGGGCCCGGTCCCGCAGGAAGCTACGTTGCTCCATGGAAGTTCAAGGACTTCAAGGAACGTACTCCCGGTGAGCATCTCGAGGATCGCATGGGCGACGAAGCGATCAAGTTTATTGAGGAGAACAAGGACAAACCCTTTTACATGAACTACTGGCAGTTTTCGGTGCATGCGCCTTTTGATGCAAAAAAGGAACTCATCGAGAAGTATAAAGCAAAGGTTGATCCGAACAACCCGCAGAAATGTCCGACCTACGCGGCCATGGTTCAGTCGCTGGACGACAATGTGGGCAAGGTTCTCTCAGCCGTCGACAGGCTTGGAATCGCTGACCATACGATCATTGTTTTTTTCTCAGACAACGGCGGTAACATGTACAACACGGTTGAGGATGTTCCGCCGACCAGTAATGCGCCTCTTCGCGGCGGTAAGGCGACTATCTACGAGGGTGGGACGCGCGTGCCGTGTTTCGTTGTATGGCCGGGTGTGGTCAAGCCAGGATCAACCAGCAATCAGGTAATACAGAGCATCGACTGGTATCCCACGATTCTTGAAATGCTTGGCATTGTGCGCAAGCCTGGTCAGGAATTTGACGGGATCAGCATCGTACCCACTCTGAAAGGTGAAAAACTCTCACGAGATACCATTTTCTGCCTGTTCCCGCATGAACCGAAAGTGCCGGAAGGTACGCCTCCGTCGGTGTATGTGCGCAAGGGAGGCTGGAAGCTTATCCGTATTTTCTTTGATGGGGAGAATCAGCAGCACCGGTACGAACTGTATAACCTGAAGGATGATATCGGGGAGAAGAATAACCTGGCTGAGAAATATCCCGAACGGGTTACGAAGATGGATGCCTTGATCGAGAAGTTTCTCCTGGAGTCGAAGGCTGTTCTGCCGGTGAAGAATCCAGCTTACCGGCCGGATGCAATTGATTCTGCAGACGGATGGAAAGAGGGTGGCAATGGGCATGCGACAATCTCGCTAAAGAACAACAACCTTGTTGTTAAGGTTTCGGGGAACGATCCGCAGCTAGTTACAGTCGGTGATCTTCAAACGCCAAAGGGGCCGTTTATTTTTGAGATAAAGATGCAGTCCAAGGGTGAAGGGAATGGGGTGGTCTTCTGTGCTGGACCAGGAAAGAAGATCGTTCCGGGAAGTGGAGTCTCTTTTGGTATTCATCATGACGGCAAATGGCACGAGTACAGGGTGGAACTGCCGCAGAAAAATGTGGCCGGTCTGCTAAGGATGGATACTGGAACGGGTCCGGGTGAATATGCAATAGAATGGATGAAGCTCAAGAACTCGTCAGGTGAAGTCATTCGTGAATGGATGTTCCCTGATAGGCGGACGAAATAGTTGGATATGGGTTGTTTCTGATGGAAAGGAGATACAGTTATGAAGAGATTGTTGATGGGCGCGGTCTGTATGATGATTTTTGTGGCTTTTGGTGTTGTTGATTCCAATGGTGCGGCTAAGGATAAGGGTAAAAAGAGCGCTGTAAAAGACCAGGGTGATATGCAGTGCCGCGAGGTGACTATGATTGGTGTTGTTTCGGAAGAAAAACTCAGGGAAAGCAAGGATGAGAACAAGAAAGCCAAGCCGTACCGTGTTTTTACTGATGCCAAGAAGAAAGAATGGGTTCTCCCAAGAGAAAAGAAGGATGATGCGGTCAACTTGAAAGAATATGAAGGGGTCAAGGTTAAGCTGACCTGTATGGTTCTCGGGGAAAAGAAAATCACCGGTATAAAGTCTATTGAAAAAATAGCCAAGTAACAGCTGCCTGTCCCTACAGGTGGAACAGACACAAAAACCGAATGGTTGTAAAACATCCGGCCACATCCTGTATATTTCCGAATGCATCTTGCAGTTTGTTGTGAGGCGGAAATACAAGAGAATGAGACTCCGGGACAAGACGTCTGAACACGTTTATTCTACTGTTCAATACAGTTGTTGGTTGAGAACTTGGGACGAAATATCTAAGGGGATTATCATGAACTATTCCATGAACAGAAGAGAATTCCTCGCAATGTCGGCTGCTGTTGGTGCGTTGGGTGTGTTTTCCGGCTGTGCAACAACAGCGCCTCGGAAGATTTCTCCCAATTCAAAACTTAATCATGCGTGTATTGGGGTTGGAGGGATGATGGGCGGAGGGGACCTTGGTAATTTTCTATCGCATCCCAGAACACAGGTTGTTGCAATCTGCGATGTTGACAGTAATCATCTGGATAAAGCCGCGGCCAAGGTGCCTGGTGCGCGGAAATATACGGATTGGCGCGAGATGCTGGCCAAAGAAGGGGACAAGATTGATTCTATAAATGCCACTGTTCCAGACCACATGCATGCTTTGATTGCAATGTCGGCGATTCGCAAGGGCAAACACGTATATTGTCAGAAGCCGCTTTGCCATGATGTGGCAGAATGCCGTGCGCTGGCCCTGGCCGCGAAAAAGGCGGGCGTCGTAACACAACTTGGTACCCAGTATGCTTCCGGAATTGGTGACAGGACGGCTGTTCAGTTTCTGCGAGAAGGTGCAATAGGAAAAATCAAGCGGGTCATTCTATGTTCTAACCGGCCCGGTGCGATTGATGCCTACAGGCTGGTGGGGCCCCGCCCGGCAGTTGGTGAACAGGCGCCTGCCAGCTTATCCTGGGACTTGTGGCTTGGTACGGCACCTGAACGGTCGTTTGCGTCCGGAATATATCATCCTGTGAAATGGCGTGCATGGCAGGATTTCGGGACAGGGTGGTCTGGTGATATAGGGTGTCATGTGTTTGATGCGGTTTGGAAAGGACTTGGGTTAACCGCGCCGGTATCGGTGGTTGCCGAGGTTCAAGAATCGTGGAAGAATTCGCGAGAACGGCGTGGTGATACCTGGCCGCAGAGTGATCACATCACCTGGATGTTCCCCGGGAGCGACAAGACTGAAGGCCGCGAACTTCCAGTGGAATGGTTTGATGGTCTTATGTATCCGCCGGATGATGTGCAAGCGATTGCAAAAGATGCGGGTTTTAAGGAATATCCGCCGGAGTCTGCGATGGTGATCGGTACTGATGGTGCACTCCTTGTGCCGCACACATCAGGAGCGATTCTGTTACCAAAGGATAAATTTAAGGATTACAGGAAGCCCGACCTCAAGGGAAGGAATCACTATCATCATTTCATTGATGCGTGCCTGGGCGGCGAGATGGCTGAGTCGCATTTTGTCCAGACCGGTCCGATGGCCGAAGCGATCATTCTGGGGACTGTGGCGATACGGGTACCAGGGACGGTGCTAAAGTGGGATGCAGCACGCATGAAGGTGACTAACTCGCCGGAAGCACAGAAGTTGATCAAGCGCTCCTATCGCAAGGGCTGGGAAGTCAAAGGGGTGTAGCTTTGTTCTCCACCGTCATGCCAGGCATGGCGGATAAAGAAGAATAGCATGCGCAACGCAGTTTCCTCGTTGCGCCGCTGACTGCGGCGCAATACGCTTTGGGTATTATGTGCACAACCTTGATGCTACTTGTTGCCGCAGCGGTTTTGTTTCATCCGCCTATTGGACCATATACGCATCTGAAAGATTCTGATTTTGCCGGTTCGCGGAGTTTTACAAACGGGCAGAAGATTGTCTTTACACCGTACTTCTACTGGTACGATGTTGAAACCGGCGCCCATATCCGGAATCACAATGGTACGGATGCTTTAACCACGCATCCATTGTCACTGGAGGGATTCTCCTTCCGTTCTGTGAGCTGGCACCGCAAGCAGTTACTTGACATGATGGACGCTGGAATCGATGTTCTTTTGCCGGTCTACTGGGGTGAACCGTCGCAGCGGCTTGAGGGCAGGCCTGTTGAGCAGCAGACCTGGAGCTTTGCCGGGTTGCCACAACTTGTAGCTGCGCGTGAAGGACTTGTTGCTGAAGGGAAGAATCCTCCGCTTATCGGCCTGTTCTATGATACATCCACGCTCCAGTGGAATAGTGCCCGTAGCCGGGTGGATTTGACGACAGAAGAAGGTCGGCAATGGTTCTATGAAACGATTCGTGATTTCTTCTCGCTGTTTCCTCCTGCTCATTGGGCGATGATCGACGGTCGTCCTGTCGTTTTCCTTTATTCGGCGGGTTTTGCGTCCGCGCATGATCAGATTTGTTTCGACTATCTTAAGGAATCATTTGCGCGTGATTTTGGCGGACGTACCCCATTCGTTGTAAGGGAAATGTCATGGAAAGTGAATACAGACAGTGTCTATGCATGGGGTGGGGCCCTTGGATTGAAGAGACATGCTGTGGCATCACTTGGTCCGGGTTATGATCACAGCGCTGTTCCCGGGCGTCAACCTTTGATTGTGTCGCGTGAAGATGGAAATTTCTATGAACGGAACTGGGTGCGTTTTTTACGAAAACCGACAAATATGGTTTTCCTGGAGACATGGAATGAATTTCATGAAGGTACTGATATAGCCGAGTCCCGGGAATATGGGCGGACCTTCATAACCCTTACTCGGAAATTCACCGATATGTTCCGGAGGGGTGAAGTTCCGGCTCTTAAGAATGGTGTTTTTACGGCTGCAGGAAAAGTGGAAATGAGTTGCAGTACAACAAATGGCGGGCAGGGCGTAAAATTGGTGACTGTACCGGATGGTCTGGTCAGGCCTGATGTTCTTAATGGGGTGGCATACCTGTTGTCGGTTACCAATAAGACAGGTGGACGCTACATGTATTTCCAGATAGACGAATCATTTAAACGTGACGAGACGATGACGGCGAATGTTGAGGTGGAGTACCATGACGGTGGTGCCGGACGGTTCAGTCTGCAGTTTGACGGCAGTGATACTAATGCACAGTTTTGCGGAGCATACACCGAAAGTCCGATTGTAATCACCTTGCAGGGTTCCAATCTCTGGAAAACAGCAGCTTTCCGGCTGGATGGCGCCCGTTTTGCCAATGGCGAGAACTGCAATGCGGATTTCAGGATCGTTATACGGGCTGATCCGTTCCGGTTAAGGCGGATATCTGTTGCTCGTTGACGAAATTATTCCGGATTGTAAAATCTCAAATAGAGATTAAACCCTGTAACAAAGGGGATAAGCATGAAAAGCCGAGAATCTTTTGTGGAAGGTATGATAAGCCGACGGCAATGGCTGAAGAGTGCTGTAACATCGGCTGTCAGTGTGCCCGTGCTGATTTCCGCTTCGGCAATTGGAGGCGAAACCCGTCCTGTGCCGAGCAATCGTCTTACCATGGCAGTCATCGGTATCGGCAGCATGGGTTTGCGCAACCTGCAGGCTTTCCTGACTGAGAGCGATTGCCAGGTGACAGCAGTCTGTGATGTTGATGCCGCGCGCCGTCAGGAAGCAGTGAATATTGTAAATCAGCATTACAACGATCGGGGATGTGCCCAGTATAATGATTTCCGGGAAGTTATTGCCAGGAAGGATATTGACCTGCTTTGCCTGTCGTTGCCGGACCACTGGCATTCCATTCCTGCAATCATGGGGTTGGCGGCCGGCAAGGATATTTATGGCGAGAAGCCCCTGGCTTACTCGGTGGTCGAAGGCCGTGCGATGGTTAACGCGGTACAGCGCTATGGCCGGGTATGGCAAACAGGCAGCTGGCAGAGATCGGTGCCGCATTTTCAGTTTGCGTGCGAACTTGTCCGCAAGGGATATATTGGCCGGTTGAAGTACGCCGAGGTTGGTATAGGATTCGGGCCGACAACGGCATCCCAGCCTTTAATGCCTGTACCCGTGGGGCTTGACTATGAAATGTGGCTGGGGCCGGCACCGTGGGCGCCATATACGGAACAGCGATGTCATTTCAATTTCCGCTGGATAAGCGATTACGGTGGCGGGCAGGTTACGGACTGGGGTGCGCATCACATTGATATTGCGCAGTGGGGTATGGATACGGAATATACCGGGCCGGTTGAAGTCGAAGGTGTGGGTAAGTTTCCGGCAGAGGGACTTTGGGACACGGCAATTACCTACCGGTTTGAATGCCGCTATGCCAATGGATCAAGAATGATTGTGGCCAGCGAGGATGTTTTCGACAATGGTGTCAGATTCGTTGGTGACAAGGGCTGGATACATGTTGACCGCAACCAGATCGATGCCGAACCCAAGAGCCTGCTCAGGGAACGGTTGAATAACGGGATGGTCCGTAATTTGAAAGACAGACAGAGCCATCGCCGCAATTTCCTCGATTGTGTGAAGAATCGCGCGACACCCATTTCGAATATAGAGGTTGCTCAGCGTTCGATTACGGTAGGACACCTTGGCAATATTGCAATGCAGTTGGGCAGGAAAATACGATGGGATGCTGAAACAGAGTCTGTTGTCGGCGATATCTCCGGGCAGCAGATGCTCTCCCGCTCAATGCGTGATCCCTGGAAGATCTGATATGAACCTGTTTGTGTGTAGAAGAGGAAGCAGGTGGCATTTCGCGGACGTGAGTCCTGTTGGGGCAACGTCCCTCACGGGATAATCCGGCCCGCTTCCGCCACGACACTGACCTGAAACAGCGGCCGGGCAGAACTGTAGTGCCGCACTGTGTGCGGCGGTTGCGGCACACAGTGCCGCACTACATCAGGTTATGTTTCTTGCCCTGAGAAATCCGGCCAGAGGCTGGTGGCCGAACTGCGGTTTCCATTCCGCGCAGACGCGGAAAAATGGAAAATTGGCCCACATTTTTGAATTACACCAAGTGGAGCTGGTTGTTGCAAAATCTACCCTATTATGGTGCAATAACTCAGTTAGCGGTCACAGTGTGTCGCTGTGGCAATAAGGCGTTTCCGGATTAACGAATCATTATTAAACAGGAATTTCCCATGAATAATCAAGCAGTCAGGATAAGCGGCATAGTGTTGTTGATGTCGATTGTTTCGGCTTTTGCGGATGCAGGCGGCAGTTCACATGAAGCCTGGGAGAAACACAGAGATGCAATGGTTGCCGATAAATCGCTGATTCGTTACTACACATTTGAAGAT
>Ga0156394_1025_pt1 | contig 21108 bp, 19 predicted proteins | sample RifOxyA3_FD_108038 | JGI IMG/M metagenome (GOLD analysis project Ga0156394, IMG submission 108038) | Lentisphaerae bacterium RIFOXYA12_FULL_48_11 | reverse complement strand
TGGTCTGATTTATACGGGATAATCAACGCTACTGCCGATCCCGACGGGGATGGGGTAAATAATCTCAATGAGTTCATCAGTGGTACGGATCCAAACAGTTCGAACGATTACATGAGAGTGACTTTTATGGATCTGACGAATTCGGTGGATATTCAGTTAAGTTTTCTTATGGGGTCGAACCGTAATTATCAGGTTCTTGCAGCGGAAAGCGCAACTAACAGCAAGGTTATGCGAGCAGTTGGATCAACCATGTCGACCCAGAAATCTGTTGATTGGATGGATTCAGGGGCCGTGAACAGCTGTTCAACCCTCCATCGTTTTTACCAGGTTGCAGCTGAAATGGGCGGAATCACATATACCAACAACGAAGAATGGGCAATGTATGTGCAGCCACGGGTGGCGGGTCGCTGGCAGATGGCAGGAATACCGGTTGATTTTGAATCTTCCAGCGAGAACACGCTCACCAATACATTTGGCCGTCAGCTGATGAGAGGATTTATGCCGGTGTCAGGTTTAGATACAAATGGAGATCAGTTATACGTGTTGGCGGATACCAACAAGAATTTTACACGGCACTGGGTAACGAACTCGGAATGGTGGGCTCTCGGTCCAAATGGACCAGAGGCCACGAATACGGCAATTGGGTCAATGACTGGTTTCTGGGTACAGAGGAAAGGAACTTTTAACACGAACGCAGTATTTGCGGGAAGGGTTAGAACGAATTTGACATATACCGTTGCTGTTTCCAATGGATGGAATCTTCTTTCCTGGCCGTTTAAGATTGATAGGACGGAAAGCAATGGGCTTGGTTCTCTGGATGTTGGTTGGGGGTTTCTGAAATGTGGGGGTGTTGGAAATGGTGATTCTGTGTTGGCAGATACGACAATGCTGGTAGAAGGTAATAGTTGGAGACGTTATTACCTGCTGAATGGCTTTACCAACATTGCAGTTAACGGCAGATGGTGGGACTATACAAGAGGTGGCTATGCTGATCTTACAATGAGCGCCGGCCAAGGTTTCTATTATTTCCATAAAGGATCAGGTTTTACGTGGACCAACAGCTACGGGCCGTAATTCAGTCCAACGAATCAAGGTTTGATGCTAGAACCTATCTCAAAATCAGATTTTGGTGGAGTGTAGGGCGGAGGGGATGCCATTCCAGCGAACACGCCGCGGCAGTGGCCGCCGGATGTCGTCGAAGTCAGGAGGCGTCGGCTATTTCGCCCCGCGTGAGCGGCACGTTTAATATACCGACGCAGGAAGACGAGCGACAGGACCCTGCGGGGACTTTGAGGGAATATAAAACATAAGATAGTGATTCACTTAACGAGAAGAACATACACGGCGAGGCAGACGACAGCTATTTCTCATAGTATTCATGGATGGAGATGGGTTGTCCCTTGCTGCCCCGCCAGGCCCGAGCCCGAACACGCAAAAACCACGGGTGAGGGCGCGATACAGGTTACGAGCCCTATATTGAAACTGTCCTGCGGGAAGATGTGCCCGGAAATAATATCCACAATCAAGCGGGTATGGAAAGGAATAAGGGTAAAAGTTCTGTAACTAGGTATTAGGCGTGATTTCGTATACTAATTCGATGTTCAAATTTTCGAATATTAGAATTTTGTGTTGATTTACTATGTATCTTAATATAAAAATTAATTGATCAATATAGGGGAGGGTTTCCAATGAAGAAACTAAAACCAGAACGTAATTCTCGGGATAGTTTGCTAAATCAATTGCAGCCTCTTAATGTTTCTTTGATAGATGTTCCCAAGGAGAGCCGAGACAAGGTAATATGCAATATAAAGAGTTCTGAACGCTCTTGTGGCCTCTGTAAAATAGTACTTGGCTCTGGCTGATACTGGGCAATGATTTGAATGATGTTATTGTGCCTAATACGCGTAAGCGATTTGTGGTTATACCGAATTCCTCTCTTGTTCTCATTGAGTCGTTAAAAGGATACCGTCTTTTTTGTGCTTCTACTTCAATACTTTTTAATTGTCCTGTTTCTACTTGGGAAGAAGCTTACGATTGTGCAGTTCGAGTGAGCCAAGAATGGTCTTACAATGAGTTATCTCCCGCTGATAATGATAAAGGTATTTGTGTCACTCTGTGTTTAACCCAAAATTGTAATCTATCTTGTCAATACTGTTATTTAAAAGGTGATTATCCTGATTGGACCGTGAACGTTAATACCCAGAAGGATACTTTATCTACAAAAGTAATGTGTTCTGAGATCTTTGATCTAATAAAGACACATCCTGTGAAGTTAACTATTAATTTCTTCGGAGGCGAACCTATGCTTCATAAAAATAGTGTAATCGAAATAGCAGAATACAGTCACGCTATTGCGCAGGAACATAATGTCACGTTAGAAATAGGGTTGACTACTAATGGTACGCGCCTGAATTCATCTTTTCTTGATTGGGCAAACCGAAACAATATCCGAATTATGGTGTCTATAGATTCACCTCGAGAACTTCATGATAAATATCGGGCTAGAGGGAATCCCAAGGCGTCGTACAAAGAAATAATGGCACGAATCAGAGGTTATGAGAAAGATGTTATTGCTGTCACTACCATAACCCATAAAACCCCTTCTGTTATGGAATCATTAGCACCTTTGCTGGAAGTCGGGTTTAGAGAGGTGTCATTTAATTTAGTACATACGCGAGATCCTGATTTGCGATGTCAGGCAGGTGATATTGAAAAGTATTTATTTGAATTAGAAAGATGGGAGAACTGGTTTTATGTAAACAAAAAACGAATAGGTAATTTAAAGCAGATTCATGATCTTATTGCTAAACGAGAAATAAGAATGTCGCCTTGTTCTTCAGGTAAGAATTCCTATGCGATTACACCAGAAGGAAGAAGATATTTTTGCCATAGTTGTGCGGGAAACCCTATATTTGAATTGGATTTACAAAAAAGACCCGTATCAGAAGAATTAAAATCATATCAAGCCTCAAAAATAAATAGGTCATATTGTGCGAATTGTTGGGCTTATAGAATTTGTGGCGGAGAATGTTGGCTTATCCAGTGGAAATACAAAACGAAAGAAAAGACTATTCGATGTGAACTAGTGCGAGGCATAATAAGATTGGCTTTGTCAATCTATGATTAATAGGGCGAAAATAAAATATAATCAGAATTTATCATGCTTTGAATATCGTATCGTCCGTCATAAGCATAGTGTGTCTGAGATAATCAATCCGTATGTACAGTGTAGCTATGGATGCACTTATTGCTATTGCCGCCACATTCGGCGAAAACTGCGCAATAAACTTGGATATGATGTCAGGGATGTAGATATAGAGCGCTGGTCTAATATAGCTGAATTGCTCAAAGACAATCCTAAACACACGCATACTTTCATCGGAACAGCTGTTGATCCTTATTCTCTCTGGGAGGAACAATTGGGTGTTACTATGTATATTTTGAAAACATGTGCCAGCTATTTCAGGAAGGTTGTTATAGCGACTAAATCTCCAATGATTCTGCGAGATATTTCGATTTTGAAATCATGCCATGATACACTGGTGTTTATCTCCTTGCCATCGACATTTTCTGAATGGTGTTGTGTGTTTGAGCCTTTTGCTCCATCTGTAGAGAGTCGTATAGATTGTATAGAAAGACTATCGAATAACGGAATAGATGTGGCTGTTTTCATGGCTCCTATTATTCCGAATGAGAATGATAGCGAGAAGAACATTTACGAGACATTTCTCAGAGTAAAAGCAGCGGGAGCGAAATTTGTTATTATAGGTTTGGCTGCAAGCGAGACGCCTGGCATAGGGATGAGTCCTGATAATAATTGGTCTATAAACATGTATTCTCGAATCATTTCTCTCAGTGAATCTTGTCCGGAATGCCCTGATGTCGATAAGTACATGGGTAATAAATTAGGGCCTGTTATCGCCCAGTCATTATATTTTCCCGTTGAGAAGCGAGGGGTAGGAATTATTACCGATCTTGTCGATGGTAGCGGTAGCGATTCAGAGGTGAGGCATAAAGATGGCTAATGTAGAATATTATTTTTGGATACCTATCCGCCGAATATGGATGTTGTTACTATTTCCCATGGGATAATCGCCGTAATGGATTTAGTGGAAAAGATGAAGCAAGTAGAAATAGTATTTATTGAAAGTTCTTTCCTGGGACAAAATGACTGCGGCAAGGTAAGCATCCGCCATCGCACCCCCTTGCCGGAGGAGGCATTACGGCATATCCGAGACGCTCAATCAAGCGATAGTATTCGTAGTAAGAATATCGTGTGTTCCAGACGCTTAGGCTTTGCAGACATGTCCAGCCGTGTCGAATTACTGACTTCTCACTAAATATGGAATCCATGATGCGTCTCAAATATCTTTGTATCTTTTGATAGGGTGGATTGGTTTGTCCAGTCTGGTAATTTCACGGACAAGTTCCATGCAATCTGACAATAACCAATCTTCATACTGCTGTGCCGCTTCCAGAAGGCGTTCTTGTTGGTCTTGAAATATGTATTTGAGCGATTCCAGGGCATTTCGAACGGTATTATCCTTCAAGGTGTCTCGGCAGAGCATGCATGTATATTCATTGCTGATAAACCGGTTAGGATTGAGAAGGGGAATAGTATTCCTGAGATAGTCAGCCAGTCCTAGGCGTTTGTGTTCACGCCAGTGGGGTTCTGTCGCCTTGACCATATCAATGAAGCATTGCGTACATTCGCAGTGAATGTTCTTTGACGCTAAATCATCAAGAATTGCTGACTGTGTCTTTATGGCATTGGTCATAATTGTCATTGATCCATCATCCGGACCGATAATATTGATTTCGCCGTTGTAATGCCTGTCTTTGTCTTTAAGGCGAATAACAGGTACAACTATTACTCCCCCAAAGCTGAAAATATGAATCAAAGACGGCAATGTCGAAATGAAGGCAGATTTCCTCTCCGGTATTGGCAGCATGACTTGGTTCAGGAAAATGAGAGCTTCACCGACCAGTCTGTGCGCATCAGGCGGCAGACCTAGGGTGAAAAGAGATTCCAAGTGTTCTTTCTTGATTTTTTTCTCCAGATCATACTGAAGATGCGGCCATAAGTCCCAGCATGTTCGCCATTTCCTTGGCCCCGTTAGGTTCCCTATCTCTGCCACTATTTGTTCCCCAAGTCCTGCTCGCGCGGGTATGACATGATGCAGGAGGAATAAAACAGCCCTTGCTGCTTCCCGCTCTGCTTCCTTATCATCGTTGAATCCATTTGCAGAAACACTTAAAGTTCTGGCCTTAAAAGCAAGGCTTTCCGCGAGTTGCTGGATGTTATGTTTTGCCGGTGGAAAATATTTTGGATCAGGTGGAAATCCTGCCTGCAATGTAAGACCAAGAAGATAGCTTGCCTCCATAACATCGTTGAACCTGAGAGCTTCGGGCATACGCCGGTCCAGCAATGTAAACCGCAAATGCATTAGCTGTGAAGGCTGCAAGGATGTGGTGTCACGATGATAGAGTTCGTGACTCTGAATTTGAACAAGCATGGAGTCAGGACATTCCGGCATAATCCATATCTGCCCCAGCGCAGGAACAAATTTTGCAAGAAACTTCTTTTTTCCAAGGGGATAATTATAACTTGAGGATATAGGAGTGCGTGGTTTGATGTTGGGCCGTTCGTTTATAGCGGGTTGAATATGAGTGCTATTCTGAACAGATATAATCCTTTCAGAAATCTCCTTCAAACATCCCTGTTTTAACCATACGTCGTAATTTGCAGCGCTTTTCAAAAGTCTCATTTTGTCTGGCGTGGTGAGATCTCTTAGTTTTGCTGCTCCCTGGAGAAACTTCTCGTCGGACAGGGCAGACCTGCAAAGCGCACATCGATGTATGCCTTCGCCTGGATCGATAATCCTTTTCAGCATGTAGGGCGTAAGTTCCAGCATTTCATGTAGTAGATATGGCTCTGAGAATTGTCCCTTGCGTTGGAGTAACTCCTTGATGAAGGCGAAACAATTCAAATAATAATACAAGGCTGAACATTCCTTGTTATGCGGTTCCGGCTGATTTAGATTTATTCCGTGCCTGGCAAATGCCGTGGTTGAGGACCGCATGTTACTCTCTGTAAAATCCCAGGTGTCGATGTCTGCACTGATTAGTTCATGTTTCTTCTTCAGCCATACCAGCCTGACTTTTCGGTAAATCCCCAGAGTAAGAAGGCTCAGTAATACCGGTGAAGTTGCCGTCAATATCTCGACAGGAGTTATCAGGAACTCGTTTACTACTTCAATTGCTTTTACCAATAATTCATGAGGGTCGTTTGGTCTACGGAGCGTGAAACCCAGTGTTTCAGAATGCTGTGTCTTTATCTGTTGAGCAAGATAGGCTATGAGCCCCTCATAAAGCTCATGACTTGTCTGCCAGTTCTTTTCGGGCGAATACTTCTGGATACAATCAACAATACTGTTGCCATGGTCTGGTTTCAGGGGAACAATATTTAACAAAACCGCTTTGAGCACCCATAGCGCCTGGTGATCAGCGCGTTCCTGGCTGGAGCCGATATTTCCATGTGATGCGAATTGTAGTGCAGTTTCGAGAATGCGCATACCAAGCGCCTTGAAAGGCGAATGAACAGGGGGCGGATGGTTCAAGTCTATTGGTTCTTTATGAGTAAGAGGATATGCCGCAAAATAGAGCGCCTCGATAAGGTCGCGGAATTCGTTATGCCTGGGGAGATTGTCGTTGCCCGAAAGATAATTCAATAAAGGAAGAATTTCCGAAGGATGAAGAAATGTCTCTGTTGCATGAACGAATTCTTCCTGTAATGCCTGTTTAACTTCGTGTTTGGAACAGGCCGGATTGGTCCAAATGTGATGAAACTCTGGAACGTAAACAGCAACGAAAGCCCGTTTCCGGCCCGATACCAGGTAGCCGCGAATATCTCTATCGCCATTTACATCATGCATGCCGTTTTCGCTTCGGACGCAGTTTCTCTGTGGCAAGATCATGCAGTTCAGCAACAAGATTCGCACGCTCTTTTATTGGGATATCGTCATTCATGACAATATCCAGCAGACCCAGGAGTTCCTCGCACAAGCCATTCTCGGCAGCCTGTTCTTCCTCGGAAAGCTCTGTCTGCTCGCAAAAATAACCTTCAGTGCCAGTAGCTTGAATCTCGGTTGGTTCAGTCGGGGTCCTTATTTCGTCGGATAGTTGCTTGAGGAAATCCGCTAATGTAATCTTTAGGTCAGCCGCATTTTGTTTTTCTGAAAGCACTTTCTTCCAGTTCCTTACCAGGCTTCCGCAATATTTGCATTTTGCGATATGAGCCATGCTGTCTTCGGATATGGAAGCCCCGGCGGCCACATGCCGAAGAGCTTCTAGCTTTAAGCATGATTCTGTGCGTTTGAACTCGGAAGCAATGTGTTGTTCAATACTCTTTGCGTAGTCCTTTATCAGATTGTCCAGGCTGGATGTTGGTTTTGAACCTTTCATGGGGAAAACACCTTTCTTTTTAAGGCATTCACGCATCTGCGTTTCCGCGAGATTACGTCGTTTCGATATCATTGCAATAGAGATTCCTTCTTCTTCGGCGATTTGTTTCAGGGTAAGCTCAAAAAGGCGACATTTCAAAAGAGCAGCAAGATATTGTTGCTTTAATTCCTTAAGACATCCCTGCAATGCAATGTGCCGGTCATCTTTAGGGTCAAGTGCCGGGCCGTAATGGCTTTTTTGGTCCTTAATCCAATTTTCTCTTTGAGTATGGATACGGTCCCGGCGTCGTAATGCTTCTATACATAGATGGTAGGCTGTTTTTCGTAACCATCCCTGAATTGATTTATTACGATCGATGGATATTTCTGTAAGCCGGATAAAGCTTTCTAAAGCAATATCTTCTCCAAAAGCATAATCATGCAAGATGGAACCACAGTAGGCTGCCAATTTCGAGAAGTAATCATTAAAGAGTTTGTTGAACTCGTCATTATTTATCCGATTACCAGAGGCTGAGTTTATACTGTTATTGTCGGCTGTCATCGTAATTCCTCCCCGATGGAAATCTTTATTCGCAAATAATACCTCAACTGGTGAAAAAACACCAGCCTGCAATCGTAATTTGGGTAAAGAACGCGTCAGGAAAGGAAAAATCAAAATGACACACTTGGAAACATTGAGGATGGAAATCCTGAAACTCACAGACAACGAGCTGCGAGAAATCATCGAGCAGGCAATTGCCGAACATAAAAAGAGAAGATTCGAACGATCCAGAAATAGTGCCATGCTTTTAACCAAAGCGCGCAAGGCCAGATTTATTGGCAGGGGTTCTTCACGGTTGCCGCATGCGGCGGAGGGAACAATTCTGAAAATCAATCAGCGGAGTGTATGCGTAGATTTCGGGCAGTACGGGAACCGATGGCGTGTGGATGCATCGTTTTTGGCACCGATCGTCTGAGTCGGTGGTCATGTGCAGATGTGGCAATAATAATTATTGGAGAATGGGGAGGATATGCCATGAAGAACAGAATGAGTTCAAATAGAGGAGGAAATAAAAATGATCGGATATCATTATGGTCTGAAATCTGCCTGGAACTTTGCAGGCTTGGCGGATTTTATGCGACCCTCGATGGTGACAGGCTGCATGTGAAGTTGAAACACCGCCGGCTCTTACAGAAATTCGAGGATGTGCAATGGCTTGGTTGGGTTTCTTCAGAACTGTGTTGCAGATTTGTTCCTGAAGATGCAGAACAGGTGTTCTGGAATGAGAAAGAACAGTTTGAAAGAGCAACTGAGCATACTTTTCCATCAGGTGACGCGCCTGTCAACGTTCTCTATGAAACCCGTGGCAGACTAACAATCCCGGCACAACTTATGGTGTGTTCCGGTAATAAAGTGAATGACGAAGTGTTTTGCCTGCCCAGGATCTGTTGCGTTGAAGTGTGGAAGCCGTCATTCTTGACAGCTTATGTGGCATCAAAAGGTCCAATGGTTACTTCTCCAAGTGCTGATTTTGGTCAAATCCCGAAAAATTCCATGAATGAAATGGTTTCTCCCATACCAACCCGGTGACCTGTCGATAGAAATCAGGCAGAATTATCAGCATAAGTAATGAAAGGAAAAGCTCATGAATGAATCATGGTTCCAGATACCGGGCGATCCTGTAGTCGGAGATATTGTGTCTGTTGTGGCAAAAGTGGGCGGCCTATTCCTTATATATATGCTGATCCTTGTTATCGCCACATTCTACCTGAATGGTCGCACTAATGCAGGTACAGCAATCCGGCGTTTTACCGGTATTGCCGCAAGTGTGCCTTTCTCGGCATGCATGACCCATATCCTCATCCGGCAGTTTCATATATATGACAAGGGATTTGAGACCTTTGTATTCATTGTCTTCATAGTGTTTTGCTGCGCTATAACTGCATTTATCAGTCAGCCTGAATCCCAGGGAGCTTCAAATGAACATACCGATATCAAGAACAATTGAAGAACAAACCTGCCAAAAGTTTGATCCGGCCAACAAGACAACTTTTTGCAAGGTGACAAGCCGTGATCTTTTACCCAGTAATGCCACTGATGAGCGTCGTATGACACAACGGTTTTTCGACGTAAATGGCAGATTTATTACTCCAGACAGCACCCTTCATTTCTGTTTGATCTGCCAAAGCGTTGCACACATAGATGATACTTTCCTCTGTATAGACTGTCAGCGGATGTTGTGCAGAACCCATGCTGCGATTCTGGAAGAAATGCCACCACCTCCGCCTGTTTCAGATAAAGCTGCAGACAATCAGCCCGCGGGCGATCAATCACAGGTTGAGAAACCTGTTCAACTGCCAAAAATCGTGCCGAAAGGGATATGTCAGCCATGCAAGAAGAAAGCATTCTGGCGGAATCTTCTTTTGTGGCCATTTACCCTAATCTTAAGGCCGCTGCTTTCCTCGTTCACAAACAACAGTGGACCTTCTCCTCAGCAGCCCGGAACCAAGGTCCTCATGCTCGTTCTTGCAGCTTCCATGTTTTTTGCTCACCAGGCAGCCGGGTATTTTGCCGAGAACATTAATTCCATAGAGGGGGTATTTTTAACAATGACAACAGAAAATAAGGAAAGGATTGACCCAGCGGTTGCGCGAGGGGTACTCGATGAAGCGGCAAAACGCGGATATGACAGGCATGTCGGGAAGGCCGAGTTTGTTCATTACCGTGACCTGAAAATGTCTTTGGATACAGGCACGGTTGATGGACGCGCTGTTTTCTGTCTGGCAGAATTGTTCCGTCTTGAGGATGCTATTGCACCCATAGATGATTTTCACAAGCCGTTCTTGCCTGATCCCACGCCTGACGAAGTTGGGAAGGGGCGGTTAAAGTGTTTTCAAACAGTGAAAGACGAGGAAGTAAATCACGAACCGGACGAGCAAACGCTTCAAATAAGACTGGCCGGAAAATTTGGTTCAGGTAAGACCAGCGCTTTATATTCGATAGCAGACGAGAATATTGAGAACAATCTAAGTTGTATTATTATTGACAGCAAAGGATTTCAATTTGACTCACTCCTGATACGACACCCTGGGAAAGTTATTAAGCTGAAAATAGGGCGTGATCTGGTCCTGAACTGCTGGAAATACTCTGAGAAGATAAATTCCGTCCTGGCTAAGGAACACAGCAGGCATGACAGTGAGGTCATCCTTACGCTTGGAACAGCTTCCCTCAAGAGCGTATCAACTGGAGGCAAAGGTCCTGCTGTTACATTTGCAAAACTCTTTTCGCAGATACCTCTTGTTCATTCACCGAAAACATTTCCGGACATAAAGGATGAACTCCGGCAGAGCCTTATGGCTGTTTTTCTGGATATTATAAACAGCCCTCTTTTTGTCTCAATAAATGCAGAACAGGGGCTTGATATCGCTCAACTCATTAAATCCGGCATTTCCTTGATAATGGACACCTCTGAAATTGCAGGTACTATCCATGAAGAGTTTTTTCTTACAGCGCTTCTTCTTACTACATATGAGGATATACGACACGATCCTGTCCTGAGCAGGAAATCAGGGCATCACATATTATTCGCAATTGATGAATCGACAAGCATTGCAGCCTCCGCAAAAGCTTATACGCGGGGAATTCATCCCTTTCTTTTCCTTGTAACCCTTTGCCGCGGCTCTGGTGTGTCAGTTGTAATGGCTTATCACAGTCCATCGTGCATTCCGGAGCTTCTTTTGTCGGCACATTGCACCATTACAGCGAGTCTTGTCGCAGGTCCTGACATACAGGCAGTCATGAAAGCCATGTTTCTTGACGAAGAACAGGCCAAGGCAATACCCCAATTACCCGTAGGCCACGGAATCATGCTGCTTGCCGGCCGCTGCCCAAGACCATTTATAGTTAAATGGCCTGACATGCCCAAAATGCCGACACTCACTCAGGCAGAAATTGATGCATTCAACGCGCCTGTACTGAAAAAGCTTCCAGCTATAACCATGGATCCTCATAAGATAGATTCTTTCTTTAAGGTGCCATCACTTCCGCTTCTTGGCGGTTCTGAAAAGGATATTTTTCATCTCCTGCGTCATATTGAGAGCATGCCTTATCTTAATCTGACTGAACGGGCAAAGGCGCTTAAACTACCTTCCGGTACAATGCTTAATTACGCCCAGCTTCGCGCTCTTCTTGATGAACTCAAGAACAGGAAATGGGTTGATTATATTGAAATTCAGATGAGCGTTGTTGGCGGGGCAGGCGAATATTCGTTTCTTACGCCAGACACCAGGGTGCGCTTATTCGGTTCATCGAAAATTTTAAGGGGTGGGGGTGGTTCTGCCCATAACCTTGTCCAGCACATTGTTCACAAGCTCCTGAAGGACCGCGGAATCTCAGCCACCATGGAAGCCACAATATGAAAAAAACAGACATACTTGCTGTGTGCCCTGATACAGGAAAACGTATCTCGCTGCAAATCTGCCATTCAACGTTTGACACAGAGCCAGACCAGGCCATTCGCGACATTTCAGAAGGTGCGGATGCGGTTATTGTCGTGTGCGCAACGCGGGATGATATTGCAAAGCTTGAGCGATCATTTGTTTCAAAACTCGGTAAGAACATTGATAAGCGAATTACTCTTGCCCTGCCGTGCCATATAAAGGAAGCGCCGTCCCTGCAGCATGTTTTTGAGTGTCCCAGTCTTGTCTATGACAACAAATGGGATAAAACATCAAAGAAAAGTAAAGGCGGGAGGTAAAAGAACAGTGAGAATAATGGGCCTGTTAAATGTGCAATCAAAAAAAGAAACAAAACAGCCAGGAGGAATGAGCATGAACTATTGCCAAGTATGCCAATCACAACTCGATGACAAGCTTAATTGTCCCAAATGCGGAACGCAGCCGAAAAGCGGGACTGCGCAGGGGCCAAAGCTTGCCAAGCGCAGGGTAAAAGTCCCTGCGGTTGCCGCTGTTGTTGTGGATGTTGACCGAACTGGTTCATCTGAACCGTTTGCTGCAGGGATACCTAAGATATTCGAAAGAACAGCAAAGGGACTTGCGGAACGCATCAGTGAAATTAAATACTACGTATGGAGTCATGGTGATCTTGACTGTGAAGAACAGCCGATTCAACTCGTGCAGGGTGTTGATCTGGCGCAGGCAATAAAAGCCATTCAAACAATACGATTTGATGGCGGTGGTGATCCTGCCGAAAATCACGCAGATCAGTTGGAAAATCTGGTCAATGTAACACAATGGGGCGCTGATCCGCTTTGTTCACGCAACATACTTGTGATGTTCGCGACAGACGATACCAAGCCGCTTCGTTCAGGTAAATCCATGAAGCAGCTGGGCAAGGAAATCAAAGACCGCGGGATATTCCTGTTTCTTGTCTGCCAGGAGACGAAAAATCTGCGTGAAATTGTTGATGCTGCAGGCGGATTTATTATTCCGATCAGCACTGAGCCTGACGAGAAGGAAATCCAGCAGGTGGTTTCAAGCCTGACAGCCAGCATTATGTCAACAGTCAACCAGGGCGCTACAATCAGCATGTCGGCAACCCGGAGTCAATCAGCCGCGATTAACTGAAAGGAGTATTATGCAGACTTCAACAGTTCAGCAAACAACTATATTGAGGAAACAATTCACCCTGAAACGGCCTGATTGGTTTGTTTCCAAAATTATTCAGCTGGTGATCTTTGTAAGGGACGTTTCGACCTCGATGAGAGGCTCAAAAGGCAAAGAAGCAGAGGAGGCGACAGAGGCTCTTGTTGCTGAAATCTCTTCTCAACAGAATAACGGCATGTTTCTGGTGAGTATTGTGGATTTTAGTGATAGTGCCCGATTGGTCCACGATCCTACACCGGCAAATCAGCTCGCCGGCCACATAAAGCCGATGAGGATCGGCGGTGGAACGAACGTTACTTCAGGATTGGAAATTGCGCTTTCGACCCTGAAAAGCCAGGGGAATATCGTTGAGGCAAATGTCAAGCGGCTGAAACCGGTAGTTATCACGACGTCCGATGGTGGGCACAATATCGGACCGGCATCTGAATTAATAGACATTGCCGGATCTGTAAAAGCCATTGCAGACCATGTGACAGTGGGATTTGGTGACGACAGTGATGACAAGATGCTCAAGACCCTGGCCACGAGTCCACAGCATTTCTACAAGATACGTGAGAGCGGCAAAGAACTCAGAATGTTTCTTGCCGCTGTCGGCCAGACATTGACTTCAACAATGGCCCAGGGAATGAATGCCACAGTGGCATTGACACAGGTGCAACGCTGAAATACGTGGGGCAGGGAACAAAAAACGTTCCCTGTCCCTTATATTTTCGGGAAGTAATACGATGAAAGCAAGACCTACAAGAGAACAGAACAAATACCTGTCGATTGTGCTGGATACTCCTGAAGAAAATCTGCCCAGGCCGCCTGATGAAGATCCGATAATCCCAGCCGCAGGATTGAGTAAGAAAAAGGCCAGGGCGTCTTCAAAAAAAATAGGGACACCACGCTCCTTGCTGGTAAGAAGCAGTGAATTTCCGGCGCCGGTCATTATAATCCTGATAGTAATTGCCCTGCTTATGGCTTTAATTCGTGGAGTACATGGGGCAGAAGATAAGTTGCTATACACAGCCACGAATGTTCTTCCGGTTGTCCTTAACAATAGTAACACCACGACAAAGCCCTTTCCGGCTGTAAACCCTCCTCTGTCCAAAACTGGAAATGTTTCGTCAACGAATATATTTCCCCATCGTAAAAGGGCAACATTGTCCATGGGAAAGAGTGCTCTCCATGTAGTGTCAAATAACCTGATTTCCACCACAACCATTTCTTTCTTGCCCAACTGTCCGGCAGGAATCTCTAATGTCGACAAGAAAGTTCGAGAATCAGAATTTTCAGGGGAATATGAAACTATTTCTGGCGAAGCTATGTCTTTATGGGGCTTATTCGCGATAACAGTGATTATCGGACTCGTTATTAGTCCCTGGCTATTAAGGCGTCTTTATATATGGAAAAGAAAAACAATTTCAGGAAAAAAGGCAGGGGAAAGAATCGCAGGGTCAATTCCGGGAGACGTTGATCAAATATCTATTCCCGAGAAATCAGAAGAAACAACCGTTCCTATCCTAGATAAGTCTGACGTAAAATACGAAAATCCGGAAAAGATTCTTAAGGATATTATTGAGCACAAAGAGCCTTTTTTCCCTCCTGTAGTCAGCCTGCCATCACGTTTATGGGATGTGGCTGTTGCAAGCAATAAGGGCAATGTCCGAACTCGGAACGAAGATTCAGGCATAGCGTTCTTATGCTTTGGAATTCAGTTCCTGGTCATCGCTGATGGGTTAGGTGGTATGAAACATGGCCAGATTGCATCAAACAGCGCTGTTTGCGAAGTAATCCGTTCGATAGTTTCCGATATAACGCATTTCGGGACCTGGCACAGGGCAGATGTGCTGGCCATAATAGAAAAAGCCATGTATCGGGCAGCCATCCGTTTATCAGAGGAGGCTGCAAAACTGCATCTTTCACATCCGCAGGAGGGATTAAGAACTACTTTGATAATCATTGCTGGGGGATTAGATTATTATGCATATGTCTATATAGGCGATGGCGGTGGGCTTATTCTTCGTTCTGACGGCAGTAGTGAGCAATTCCTCAATCCCCAGAAAGCTGATGAACGGTTCGCCAATATCCTTGCCGCCAGTCTTGGCCCTTACATTGAAGGCAAACCGCGTTCTGGAACTTCTGACCGTTTTCCCGGTGACCTGCTCATTGCCGGATCAGATGGGGTATTTGATTATATTGTTCCTGAGTTTTCGTTGGAAGTTGCAAAGAAGGTATTTGAATTAAACGGCAATCTACAGGAAGCAGCGGAAAATATTGTTGAAATACTTGCCGATGAAAAAGATGAAAAAGGCTTCCTTTGTTCCGACAATCTTACCCTCGGTCTTATGGCTAATGCGCCTGTTTTGCCGTTGATGTTTTCTGAATTAAATAAAGTCTGTGAAACGACAGTTTCCGCAGGAAAAAAGCCAGACACCAAGGAGTTTTAAAGTGCAACTGCCGCAAGGAACAACAGTGAGAACTACCTTGAAATCAGGAATTGAGGTGGTGTCTTTTCTATCTTCAGGGGGTCAGGGATTCGTTTACAAGGCCAGATATCTGGATACAGGTGAGCTTGGAATTCTCAAAATATTCAAGGATGAATATGTAAATGCAGATTCGGCTAAACGTGCTGAGTTCCTGGTTGTCCAGCAACTCCATAAGAAACATATTTGTTTTGCAGCTCCCTCTGAAGTCATTATTCAAAAACCAAGGATAGGACATTTCTCACGTCTGGCCAAAGGCGTTAAAGCTGACGACTTTCTCTATGATGAAAATGAAACATATCCCTATATTCAAAGCGTAGAGCTTGCTTTGGCCATTGTTGGTGCGCTTGAATACCTGCATTCCCTGGGAATTATTCACGGCGATATCCATCCCGGCAATCTCTATATCAGCAGGGTAGGCTCGGTCCTCTATGTTGAGATAATCGATTTTGATAATTTTCGCGCAAAAGGGTTGCCGCTTCCTTCGGCAGTCGGACATATATTGTATCTGGCTCCTGAACTCCGCAAGGCGCTTGCAGCATGCAAGCCGGCTGTTCCAGACGAATACACAGAACGATATGCTGTTACGGTCCTTATGCACGAGATACTGCTTTCAAAACATCCTGCCAGTGGATATGACCGTACTTCTGCTGAAATGAATCATGCCATGTCTCTGGGAGTCTGGTTACATGATCCGTTTATTTCTTCAAAAGTAGATGTACCTAACGGGTTACCCTCATTCATTCTTGATTATGAACTGGCTTCGCTTTTCAGACGTGGTTTGGGAAAAGATCCAGAAGCAAGGCCGTCTGCCTCTGAATGGCGGGCTGTTCTCCAGAAAGCCCTTGATAGAATTTTTATTTGTCCACTTTGCGGTTCCCCCTGTTTTGTCGATGTATCCAAGAAAAGCTGCCCTGTTTGTCTGAAAAACTATCCAAATCTCAACCTTGTTACTTCGTCCGGCAAAGTAATCTGTCTTGATAATGGCTGTATTCGTATTGGCCGTACTGAGCTTGAAGGCGCAAGGACTGTCTCAGCGCTTCATGCCGTATTCAGGCAAGTCGGTCCTTTTGTTTATGTAGAAAATGTTGGTGTGAACGGCACATATAAACGTGAAAAGAATGGCATATGGACTCATGTGAAGGATAGGGAACCGCTGCTGGTCGAGACAGGTGATGTACTGAGGCTTGCTGATGTTGAAGTGAAAATCGAATGATAAAATGGAGGTGTTTATGTCCGCAATATTAATGGTTCTTGCGTTAACATCATGGATATTTGCCATTATCTTTTTTGAGGCCTGCTACAGGATGCTTAAACCGCATTTGCCAACAAGCTTTCGGAAAGTTGTCTTGTGCAAGATATGGTGGATTTTTCTGCTTGCCACATCAATCGGTTTAAGACCTATGACATTACTTTTAAATTTCCCGGTGGCGCTGCTTCTTGCAGTAAGCCATGTGGATATTGCTGCAGCCAGGGAGGAAATCATTACTGTTCTGGATGTTCTTAAAGGAATGCCGGAAAGTTTTCGAAGAGTGGTCGCTGGCTTTAAGCAATTTTTAAGATAAGGATGAAAAAGAATCATGACAGGGATAGACAAACAGGCCAAAGTAGACACCTTTAAACATCTGTTCTTAGGTAGAACAGATGTTTATGGACGGCATGATCCTGAAGTCAAGAAGTCATGGCAGGAAAAGGCACCTCTGACCGATAAAGTGTTTTCAATGCATTTGTTCGGAAAACAGCCATGTGGTGTCTATTTGCTGAAAACCAGCAACATGTGTTCGGCTGTCGTTGCTGATTTTGATAAGCCGGAAACAGCACCGATAATTGAGTTTATGAGGCGTGCTCATGAGCTTGATTTATTTGTTTATCCTGAAATCTCTAAGTCGAAAGGCTGGCATATCTGGATATTTTTCCAATCGGATGTTCAAGCCGCAAAACCGAGGAGGATTGTCAGGCATATTTTAACGGGAATGGAACTCGATAAAATTGTGGAAGTGTTCCCTAAACATGATTCTATCAATAGTACAACCTTCTACGGTAATTTTATCAATCTTCCTTTAGCGAATGTTTATATCTCTCAAGGCAGGACGGTATTCCTGGATGAGGATTTATCATCAATTCCCGATCAATGGCAATTTCTGGAACAGATAAAACGTGTGCCAGAATCTATCCTGGACTCGATAATTATTCGGTTAACCAGAAATCATGAGGATTGTTCTTCTGTAAGACCTGTGAATTCTTTTCAGTCAATGGTTGATCATAATGGAGAGACTCGCAAAACATTTGGGCTTCTTCCGTGCGCCATAAGAATGCTCAGCGAAGGTGTAACGGAAATGCAGAGAAAATCTGCTTTCAGATTGGCTGTGAATCTTAAAAAAGCAGGGCTTCCTATGTCCTCCGCTATTTCTGTTTTAATGGAGTGGCGGAAACGAAACAGACCTGCCGACGGCAGACAAATTATTACCCAGGAAGAGATCAATGAGCAGACGAAAGCAGCGTATGCCCGGCAATATGCAAGCTGTGGATGTGACGACGAAGCAATGCGGCGGTATTGCGACGAAAAATGTATCCTGAAGAAGGGCACGGGAATGGAATGTCGATGAAATCTCATGGCTGTTCCCGTATGTTTCCGTTTTCATAAAGAATGGTTTGTGGTGAGATGCATGGTGTTAAGGAGGCTGAGGAGTTATTGTTGATGAATAGCGCTACATACAAAATGCTCAAGGTGGCATTGACCTCTGATGAGACAATTGTCCCGGAACAGCGGAATGCTGTGTTGGCTATACTGAATGATCGAGTGCCGAAAAACGCCGCATTACCTCTAGTGCTAACACAAAAAGCAGCCGCAGATCTCCTGGGCGTATCACGTTTTACCATTCGAAAAATGACAATAAAAGGTGACCTCCATCCAGTCCGTATACACGAAAGTTGGCGCTATCGAAGAGCAGAGCTGGAGACAATCATCAACGGGTCACTTTAGTAATTGTTGGAAGATTTCGAATTCTTCGATTATTTTCTTTTCTTCTTTTACGAACCTGTTACGTTCCACTGCCGTGTTTGTGCTTGGTTGAAGTCAGTATTGCATGATGAGTCGTTTCTACGGTTGTTTCTACGTTGATGTTGGTATTAAAGAGTTCTTTTTGATGTAAACCGTTGAAAAAGCCTTACTGATAAGGCCTTTTTGTAACTACGGATCAGAAGGTTGCTGGTTCAACTCCAGCCAGGTACGCCATATAGCAGAGTTTGTCCAAGCTAACATGCTGTATTGCTGTCGATGGTAATAGATGGTGTTTTACCTTGAATGCGCGGGAGATAGGGTTTAACCTGTCATTGAATTTCAGGATGATTTTTTAATTGCGGGGTGGAGCAGCCCGGTAGCTCGTCAGGCTCATAACCTGAAGGTCGTTGGTTCAAATCCAACCCCCGCTACCAATTTATTAGCAAAAAGCCCATTAGTTTCTTAAGGAAATTGATGGGTTTTTGCTTTTTTGGGTTTTCTGTATCCAACCGCAAAAAACATGAAAGCGGAAGAATCAAAACACACACACAAATAATATCAACCTGAGGGTGATAAAATGTCCAACTATTGAAAGGTTGAAATATTTGAACATGATCAGATGGAAAATTGTCTTAAGTTCTGTCTGGTTGCGAAAAAAGAAACAATCTCAAAGTCTCAACAATCCAGATGGTTCTACCGTAATACGGGTACTGCATATGGCCACAATCTTCATTTATCGCGAATAACGCCAAATACAGGGTATTTTGCGTCAAAATCACTCTGATGCCTTTTCGCAGGATTAATCAATCCTTATCTGGAATCGATCAAAACCTTGAAAAGATATCAAGACAAGGGTCAGGGGACTTGTGCGGGAAAACCATGTGCTTGGTGGTTATTAGTTCAATTGCGCTGGGTCTACGATGCGCCACAGGCATCATAGATAAAGGTTGGGGCGGAGATGCGTCCATCCCTGCCCCGTAGAGTAACGCCTGGTCGAACGTTACTCACAGGCTCAGGCTGATGCTCAAACATCGAATATGTCATCAATCTCGTGCTTCTGAGTTACCAGCAGATTAAAGACCGAGGACTTATCCGGATCAAGGCATACACAGTCCGGCTCTATGATATCACCGTCATCCCTCTCGTCATACACAGAAAGCTTTCCTCTATCCCAGGTAAGTGGGTAAAGCCGGCAGACTGACGGGAGTATCCTGCGGCTTACACCTGCATTAAAAACAAGCTTATACAGGACGCATCCCTTACCTTCGGGCATATGGAAAACACAGTAACCGGAAGGGCCTACATTGCTCCTTATCGAATCCCCACCGAGAAAATCTCTGTCTCCGCTCCACTCGCCCTCAAAACAATGCTCAAGTTTTATCCCTGTAAGCGATTCGGTCAGCTCCCGGTGCTTGAAGACCAGATTGAAGGCCGTCCTGTCAAAGTCAGCGCCATACCTGCAGCAAGCATCTCCGCAGTTCGAGCCAAGGCATCCATCCTGGCCGAAACCTTTCTGGACATGGCACTTCTCCGATATTGCAGATATTTTAATCTTTCCCATAACACTAACCCCTAAACGCCTGCCATTGAATCTCAAGCTGTGCTTGGTTCTGCCGGACTCACAGCATCTCGAACACACATAACCTTAAACAAAAGCGCTGGATTATGCGCATGTTGACGTTCATGTCAAACGATAACAATGGAATACAACCTGGCAGCCGAATAAGCATGACTGGCTGTAGACGCCAGACGTCACTTTTGAGGCGGCGCTGTTTCAGCGTTGCCTCCAGAAGATGGGGGCTCGTCTTCTTTCTTTGAATCTTCGACTGTTTTCATCTCCGAGAGAATTCTTTGTGCGTCTTCAAAGCGATCGTCATCAAGTACTCACAGTTCGGGAGTTGCGAAATCCAGCGGCCCAGTGATGCCAAAGCCTGCAGTCATGCATGAAAATTCATTTCTGATGGTGCAGTTAATTCCTGATGATTCCAATAGCATCCTTAGTACATCACACCGTACTACACTGGGATCTGTAATCAGTCTCTTCATTTATTTTTCATGTCTCAACGTGTGCACTCAGAGTTTTTTCAACCCAGGGTCATACTATAACCTGCAGTGCGTTGACAGCTCACTCCTTGATAAGTTCCCATTGGACCTTTTTCAGAACCCATCGGTGGCTTGCCTTTTCAAGATCGGTGCCTTCTGGCATTGGCACGCCTTGGATCGGCCTGTCTCCCGGCTTCTTAATGAAGACGGGCAAAGCATGATCTTCGGTCAATATCCCAGTAACCCTAATCTTTCTGCCCTTTTCTCCACCCGAATAGTATCCATTTGGCCATGAATGGAGTTCGTTCTCGTCAATCCAGAGCGCGAAGTCTGGATCTATCACTTGAGCAGACACTTTGGCACGATTGACAGCCCACCCTTCGACCATGATCTGCTTGCCGAGGTTTTCCTCAGTTATCTGGAGCGCGCCCAACTGCGTGGTTGGTGATGAGCACCCGATATACACGAAGTGTTGAGATGCCTCCTTTCTTGATGAAGAGCCTTTTGTTTTTGGTGCACTAGAAAAACA
>Ga0156394_1021_pt1 | contig 21166 bp, 11 predicted proteins | sample RifOxyA3_FD_108038 | JGI IMG/M metagenome (GOLD analysis project Ga0156394, IMG submission 108038) | Lentisphaerae bacterium RIFOXYA12_FULL_48_11 | reverse complement strand
ATATCAGAGTAGGCTGACGATTGTTGATCCAATTGCCACTAACACACCGCAGGTGGTCGAGGTGGTGCTAACTCTTAGTCGGGTTGTTATTCCTCCGAGGATGGTTACGGCGTGGGGGTTTAACAATTTTGGCCAGACAGATGTACCGACGTGGTTGAATAATGCAGTAACAGTAGCCGGTGGATATTCTCACTCTCTGGCATTACGTTCAAACGGAACCGTAGTAGCTTGGGGAGATAACAATTTTGGCCAGACGAATGTACCGGTATGTCTGACCAATGTAACTGTCATAGCCAGCGGACCTAGACATTGTTTAGAACTGCGTTCGGACGGTAGAGTAGTAGCATGGGGAGAAAATTGTTTTGGTCAGACAAATGTGCCAACATGGCTGAGTAACGTAGTGACCGTGGCCTGTGGAGGGTATCATTCTCTGGCACTACGTTCTGATGGAACAGTGGTGGCTTGGGGAAGTACATTTGCTGGTGAAACAAACGTACCCTTGTGGTTGACCAATGTAACCTCTATTGCGGGCGCAGGAAATAGCTCTATGGCGCTACGTTCTGATGGAACAGTTGTAGTTTGGGGAAGTAATGATTTTGGCCAGACGAATGTACCAGTATGGCTGACAAATGTGACTGCCATTTCGGGGGGAGATGTCCATTCTTTAGCATTGCGTTCTGACGGGACCGTTGTGGCTTGGGGAAATAATGATTATGGTCAGACAAATGTTCCGATATGGCTAACTAATGTAATCGCAATCGCTGGTGGGGGAAACCACTCTCTGGCGTTGTGTTCTGATCGGACGGTGGTAGCTTGGGGAAGTAATATGGCTGGTGAGACAAATGTTCCGGCGGGGCTGAAGAATGTTACAAGCATTGCCGGAGGAAACTTCTACTCTTTGGCTGTTGGTTCGTGCGTGGAGTTGTTAGTTTTATCAGATTATGGAAATCCTTTTCCGGTGATTGGTACCAATGGTTTGATTAAGGATCTATTGGTTTCATGCGCAATGGATACAGCGGTCACGATGGGTAGTACGCAGTATTTATGTGTTGGATGGACGGGTATGGGTGATGTACCTGCTAGCGGAACATCTAATAATGTGACATTCGTGATTACAAATGACTCGTCTATCGCGTGGTTGTGGCAGACCAACTATTGGTTAGACATAAAAATTAATGGAGGTGGTACGGTAAGTACCTCCAGTTGCTGGTGTATTTCAGATAGCATTGTGGTTCTGACAGCCACGAACGTATCAGGATTTACATTCCTTGGTTGGCGAGGTGATACAAACGGTTGTGTGATAAACGGCATGGAGATTACGGTTCCTGTATCCGGACCACGTTCGATAATAGCTGATTTTACGGGGGGGAATATTGCTGTTACACCAACGAGCCTTGTTTTCTCAGGAAAGATGTATAGTGCGATAGTACCCCAGACGATCACGATTACAAATACAGGCGACGAAACGCTGAACTATACTATTGAGTCATATTTCTGGTTATCGGTCAGCAACACGAGTGGGTCCTTGGCGTCGGGTGCCAGTACACAACACACGGTGAGTGTAAAAACCTTGGGTTTGGGTACGGGGAGACACTATGGTAAGATGACGATTACTGATCCGTTTGCCACCAACACGCCTCAGGTGGTCGAAGTGATACTAACCTTGGAACATGCTGCCACACTTACTAATCCCACAGTGGTTGTAGTTTGGGGAAATAATGATTATGGTCAAACGAATGTACCGGTATGGCTGACCAATGTAACCTCCATAGCAAGCGGATGGTACCATTCCATGGCGCTACGTACGGACGGGACTGTAGCGGCTTGGGGAGGGAACAATTATGGTCAGACGAATGTCCCCGTGTGGTTAACTAATGTGATTGCTATTGCGGGCGCAGGGCATTGTTCTATGGCGCTACGTTCTGATGGAACGGTTGTAGCTTGGGGAAATAATGATTATGGTCAGACGAATGTACCGATGTGGCTGACCAATGTAACCTCCATAGCAAGCGGATGGTACCATTCCATGGCGCTACGTACGGACGGGACTGTGGTGGCTTGGGGAGGGAACACTTATGGTCAGACGAATGTACCGATGTGGTTGAGTAATGTGACTGCCATTGCAGGAGGAGCAAACCACTCCTTAGCATTGTGCTCAGACGGGACCGTTGTGGCTTGGGGGCAGAGCACTTATGGTCAGACGAATGTACCGATGTGGTTGAGTAACGCAGTATCCGTGGCTGGAGGAGGCTCCCACTCTGTGGCGTTACGTTCTGATGGTACAGTGGTAGCTTGGGGAAAGAGCTTTAATGGTCAGACGAATGTCCCGGCAGGTTTAACCAATGTGATAAGTATTGTTGGAGGAGACTCCCATTCTCTAGCATTGCGTTCTGATGGGAGTGTGGTGACATGGGGACAATACTATAATGGGTTTGGATATGTCCCGATGTATATACCGTCGTGGTTGACTAGTGCGATAATCATTGGGGGAGAAGAAAACCACGCCGTAGCTATATGCCAGCGCTTTAATCTTGAGGTCTTTCCATCAGCTCATGGAATACCTGTCCCAGGGGTTGGTACTAGTGAATTTATCAAAGATTTTTCAGTTGCATGCTCAGTTGCATCGGTGACAATAAGTACAACACAGTACCAATGTAAGGGATGGACGGGTACGGGCAGCGTACCGGGGAACGGGATGTCGAACAGTGTGACATTCGCAATTACTAACGATTCATCAATTGCATGGCTATGGCAAACCAATTATTGGCTGGACACCTCGACATGCGGAGCGGGAACGGTTGATGTGGTAAGTGCGTGGCAGGAGCAGGGGAGCAACTTGGTTATTACAGCAAGTCCTCTACCAGGATATTCATTCCTTGACTGGGAAGGTGAAACGAATGGATGCATGATCATGGGTACTGAGATCACGGTACCGATGACAGAGCCGAGGAGAATCCTTGCCTTGTTCAACGGACCTGTGATTGGAGTTGGACCGGTGAGTCTAATGTTCACGGGGCGGGTGAATGAGGCGAATACTGATACGCGGATGATAACAATCACCAACACAGGAGACGGGACGCTGAACTATACAATTAGATCATATTTCTGGCTGTCTGTGAGTAACGCGAGCGGGTCGTTGGCATCGGGCGCGAGCACACAGCATACAGTGAGAGTAAACACTTTTGGACTGGGGATGGGGAAATACTACGGCAAGGTGATGATTGCTGATCAGTTTGCCACCAATACGCCTCAGGTGGTCGAAGTGATACTAACCTTGGACCATGCTGCCACGCCTCCTACGATAGTTACATGTTGGGGATGGAACGTTGCTGGTCAAACAAACGTACCTTTGTGGCTGACGAATGCAATAGACGTAGCGGCAGGCTCGTACCATTCTCTGGCGTTAAGGTCGGACGGGAAAGTAGTAGCTTGGGGGAACAATAATCATGGTCAGACAAATGTACCGGATGGGTTAATAAACATAACTGCTATTGCCGGAGGCACATACCACTCTTTAGCGTTATGTTCGAATGGTACTGTTGTAGCTTGGGGAGATTATTCAAATGGGACAGGATATCCACCAATGTATGTACCATCGTGGTTGACTAATGTTATAGCTATCGCTAGCGGAGGAAGCTATGCACTAGCATTACGTTCAGACGGGACTCTAGTGGCTTGGGGATATAACTATTCTGGCCAGACGAATGTACCGATATGGTTAACTAATGTTACACGCATAGCTAACGGGATATCCCACTCTCTAGCGTTACGTTCTGATGGGACCGTTGCGGCTTGGGGAAGTAATGATTATGGGCAGACAAATGTTCCAGCTGGATTGAGTAATGTAGTAGATGTGGCAGGCGGATTTAAACATTCATTAGCGCTACGTTCTGATGGGACCGTTGTGGCTTGGGGGGGGAATGATTATGGACAGACAAATGTTCCGGCTGGATTGAGTAATGTAGTAGATGTGGCAAGCGGATATAATCATTCTCTGGTACTACGTTTGGATGGTACTATTATGACTTGGGGGGGTAATGATTATGGGCAGACAAATGTTCCAGCTGGGTTAACAAATATGACAAGTATAGCTGCCGGATGGGATCATTCCCTAGTAGTGGAACAGAAAGTCAACTTGAACGTTGTGTCGGATCAAGGTTCGCCGTCTCCTTCAGTGGGGACCTATATTTTGAGAAAAGGAAGTTCTCAGACTTGTTTTGTCGATGCTGTTGCGGGAATCGCTAATACTCAATACGTATCTATAGGCTGGGCGGGAATTGGTAGTGTGCCAGATAGTGGAACATCCAATAATGTGTCGTTTCTGATTACGAATAATTCATCAATCACATGGTTGTGGCAGACAAATTACTGGTTGCAGGTGCAGGCTGGATTTGGTGGCACTGTCGATCTGGAAAGTAGTTGGTGTAAGTTGGGTACCAACGTGAATCTTACAGCCACGCCATCGAACTACTTTACCTTCGGGTGGTGGAGTGGTGATGTGCCTGCAGCGCAGACGAACAACAGTTCAATTAATTTGGTGATGGATCAGGCACGACTTGCCCAAGCCAACTTTGCAGAAATTCTTGCTACCAATAGGACTCCACAATGGTGGTTGGCAAGTTATGGTTGGACAAATAATTTTAACAGTGCTGCAATCAACGACGCAGATTTGGACGGAATAACCAACTGGCAGGAATATATTACAGGAACCGATCCGACAGATACAAATTCGGTGTTCAAGATAATGCGTGTAGATTGTTTGAATGGATCTAATTGTCTTGTGTGGCTTGGAGGTAATACAAATCTGCCGCCATTCGGAATATATTCATCGACAAACCTGATAGATGCTGGTTCATGGGTTCAGATCACAAATGTTTTAAGATCTTTCAACGGCACCAATGTCTGGTACGACACAACTGTCCAGACTTCAGGTGTACCACGGTTTTACAGAGTAGTTGCCACCAATTGGCCCTGATAAAGATACTGACCTTATTAAAGTTGCATCACGCAGTGACGCGCTACAGTACACGACCGTTTCGGCAGAGCAATCCGGACAAAGATTAAAAGATCACCGTCTTGACTATGCTGAAGTTGTGTATTTCAATGCACAATATCACTTAAAAAAGGAGAATATTGATGAAACGTTTAGTCGCTGTATTTTGGACAGTTCTGATGGCTGTGTTTGTGATTTCTGTATCTGCGGCTCCGGTTGAGAATGATTTTCTGCTGCAGACAAAAAACAGCACCATGTCGTTCCACAAGAGTGACAATACATGGCTCATGGTTCATTACGGCGCAAAAATCGAGAAAGCCGGCGATGTCAACGCGCTGGCGTGGTCCGGCTGGGTTGGCGGCAATTTCTTTGGCCATCGCAAGCCTGCCACCTATTCGGTGTATGGCAGTGACAACGATCGCAGTACCATGAACAAGTTCGGTGGACTTGCAGTGATTCATGCGGACGGCGTTACTTCCACTGAATTGAAAGCAGGCGATGCGAAGACGGTCGATGACAAGGCTGGCGTGACTCACCTCGTTCTTGAACTGAAGGACAGCGTCTATCCTTTCTTCGTAACACAGCATTTCCGCGCTGTTGAAGCGAGTGATGTCATTGAAACCTGGGTGGAAATCCGGCATGAAGAATCAGCCCCTGTAAAGTTAATGCGTATGGATTCTCTCGCGCTGGTGTTTCCCCTGATCGCTAAAGAATTCCACCTGCTTTCTCTGACAGGGCAATGGGCTTCTGAGAACCAGCTTACCGAAGCGCCGGTTGCGCTTGGACAGACAGTAAGCATGACCTCGAGATCGGGAGTCCGTTCGGCTTTCGGCAACAATCCGTCATTCATGCTGTCGGTTGGCGACAGGGCAACTGAAATAACCGGCCGGGTAATAGGCGGCGCACTGGCATGGAGCGGTTCATGGTCAATTTCAGTCCAGCACGATTACGTGAATGCGCTGGCAATCAATGCAGGTTCTGACACCGGCAACGGTCCGTACACACTCGATGTCGGCAAAACACTGACCTCGCCGAAAATGGCACTGACCTGGTCGGATTCCGGCAAGGGGCAGATCTCGCGTAACCTGCACCGGTGGGCACGCGACCAGCAGCTGCGTGACGGGCATATGCTGCGCCCGGTCCTGCTGAACAGCTGGGAAGGCGCGTATTTCGATTTCAACGAAAAGACTTTGACTGACATGATGGATGGTGTGAAGGAGCTGGGCGGCGAGATGTTCGTTGTGGATGACGGCTGGTTTGCCAGGGGCAAGTACGCGCGTGACGACGACAAGCGCGGACTTGGCGACTGGATACTTAATGAAAAGAAACTGCCGAAGGGTTTGGGCTGGCTTGCGAATGAGGCAAAGGAACGCGGCCTCAAGTTCGGTATCTGGGTGGAACCGGAAATGGCCAATACCACAAGCGAGCTGGTTGATGCCCATCCGGACTGGGTGCTGCGCGAGAAGACCCGCCCGCTGCGTCAGGGCCGCGGTGGCACACAGGTTGTGCTGGATATGACCAATCCAGTATTACGCGACAATATCTACGGCCAGATGGACGCAATGATCACAAGTATTCCCGGGTTGGCTTATATCAAGTGGGATGCGAATGCGGAAATCAGTAATGCTGGTTCGACCTATCTCGGTGCGGACCGCCAGCCGAATCTCTGGTTTGATTATACAGCTGGCCTGTATGATTTACTCGGCCGGTTACGCATCAAATATCCTGATATTATAATGAAAGCATGTTCCTCCGGTGGTGCGCACATGGATTACGGCTTCCTGCGTTATTCGGATGAGTTCTGGACTTCGGACAATACCGATGCCAGACAGCGTGTGTTCATACAGTGGGGTGCCGGTCATTTCTATCCCTCCTGCGCAATGGCCGCGCATGTGACAGCAGTACCGAACCACCAGACGCATCGCTCAACACCGCTCAAGTTTCGTTTTGACGTGGCGATGTCGGGCCGCCTTGGTTTTGAACTGCATCCCAAGAACATGGCGGCTGAGGAGATTACTTTTGCGAAAAAAGCCGTAGCTGACTACAAGCGCCTGCGCCCGGTGATCCAGCAGGGTGATCTTTACCGCCTGGTCTCGCCGTGGGAACAGAGCTATGCCTCGCTCATGTACGTGAGCGAGGACAAGGGCAAGGCCGTAGTATTCCTGTACGGGTTGAACCGGCCGGTCATGAGCGATTACCCGGCACCGCTGATGCTGAAGGGGCTCGATGCCGGCAAACGTTACCGTGTAACAGAGCTCAACAGGGAAAAGCGAGATCACTCACGCGTCAACGGGAAGACACTGGGTGGTGCCGCATTGATGGGCATGGGCCTTCCGGTCAAGCTGGAGGGCGATTACGACTCCGCGGTCTTTGAGCTGGCAGCCGAATAGATTCTGTCTTGTTTTGTTGGTAGGGACGACTCGCTGAGTCGTCCGCGGATGAGTCGGCGACTCATCCCTACCTTCAGGGACTATGGGCAGATCCAATTTGCGCTGCGTTTATACCGCCATATTGGATGACATGGCGGAATAAGAAGAACTTTCGCAGGTTTCATTTCTTCGGGGGATCGTCAGAAAAGAGTAATTTTTTGGTCTCAGCCACTCCGATACGATCGATCATTGAAGCAAAACGTTCGCCGGGTTGACCCTTGCTCTTGAACAGCAGAATGGCTTTTTCCAGCATATCGAGGACTTCTTCTTTAGTGAAAATTCTACTTAGAAGGGAGCCATGACGAGCCTGCTTACCCCACCTTCCGCCGATATACATCTTGTATTTTATTTCTCCGGAAGAATCCTTGTGACCGACGATACCAACGTCGTTAAGATCAGGTTTAACACAATTGTTAGGGCATCCACCCGCCGCGATCTTGAATTTATTAGCATGTTTTCTTTTGAAATGTGCTTTTGGAAATTTTCCACGTCCTCGAATTTGATTCCGGGTATCTCGACTGTGAGGCGGGAGGTGAAAGAGACATTTCCGTTCCCGAACTTGTCGGCAGCTTCACTTAAGTTGCGGAGCTGACTGGCATTCAAGACTCCGTTCCTGGTTAATACCCGGGCTGAGAAATGTTTTCCGTCCTTGTTTGACAGGAAACCCCGGCTTTTCAGTTTCTTTCTTTGTTCAGCAGTAATGTCCATTTATATAGTTTCCTCAAAAGAATATTTGTTAACTGCAATCTTGCTTTGCAGCCAAGATATATGCAAGAGAGAATTAATCGGCGGGATTCTGTTTTATATAGTAAAATTAAAATACAACTATTTTTGTATTACTAAACTTGACATAGGTAGAGGTTTCCTATTTCAATGTTGTCATAGTTGATTTACAGGTAGTTAAACTGAATATCGTCGATATTTTTCCGATCCGAGAAAGCTTTCTTATAACTAACCGTTGGAATGTAATCAAGAGCAGCAAACGAAAGGAATAATGAATGAAAACTGCATTCAGAACAGCGATTCTATCATTGTTATTGTGTGCCGGCGTATTGAACGCCGCCGAGTGGCGGATTCTCAAACCTGCCTCCGCGCCGGAAGCGTACACAATCGCGGCAAATGAGTTTCAAAAATACTACCAGGCTGTGACCGGCCAAAAGCTTGATATTGTCACAGAGCCTGGAGCGGGTGGGAACCTCGTGGTGATCGGCCCGGACAGTGTGAACCGTTTCTGTCGTGATGCGGTCGAACAGAAGATTGTTCCACCGCTGGGACTTGGCGCGGACACGGATGGGTACCGGGTCAAGTCGGCAGAGAAGGACGGACGTTGTTATCTCTTTCTCGCGGGCGGAAACGGACGAAGCACGCTTTATGCGGTCTACGATTTCTTTGAAAGACAGGCAGGGTGCCATTATTACTGGGACGGAGATGTCGTTCCAAAGCAGGCGGAAATCAAAATGACCGGACTTGACGCGAGTGAAGCGCCCCGCTTTGCTTACCGGGGTATCCGCTATTTTGCGCACCGCAGTCTTGACCGGTTCCAGGCAGAGCACTGGGGGCCTGCCCAGTGGGAAAAGGAAATCGACTGGATTCTTAAGAAGCGGCTCAATCTCTTCATGCTGCGTATCGGCATGGACGACGTTTATCAGAAGGCGTTTCCTGATATTGTACCGTATCCGCCGACCAACGCGCCGTTACCCGAGGCGGTTGCGCGTTCCTATGATGACCGCACGAGTGCATGGTCGCTCCAGTATCGTGGTGAACTCCGAAAGCACGTCCTCCAGTATGCGAGGGCACGCGGACTGGTACATCCCGAGGATACCGGCACCATGACCCACTGGTACAGCCGTACCCCAAAAGCATTTCTGGAAAAGGTGAAACCGGGCTTCACTCCGCAGGCTAGCAGGGGTTATGGAGAGGAAACGGGGCTTGTCATGGATATCCGCGATGATCGAAATCTCGATAATTACTGGAAGCTTACTCAGGCTCATGTTGATAGTTATGGAAAGCCCGATATGTTCCATACAATCGGTCTGGCCGAACGCATGGCCTACATCAACCGCGACGACAATCATGAAATGAAACTCTATGCCTACCGCCGGATCATCGAGAAACTCCGCGAGCACTATCAGCAGGCTCCCATGCTGATTGCATCATGGGACTTCTATTATCCCGGTTGGAGCGGCGAAGAGGTGTCGAACCTGCTCAAGCTTATGGATCCTCAGAACACGTTCATTTTCGACTACACGTCGGATCTGCCGACAGGAAAAAACAATTCCAATTTCCAGCAGTGGGGGGTAATCGGAAAGTTCCCGTGGTTCTTCGGCATTTTCCATGCGTACGAATGGGAAAACGAACTGCGCGGCAACTATGACCTGATCCGTGAACGCATGCCTGTCGCTGCCGCCGATCCGATGTGCAAGGGCTTTGTCTATTGGCCTGAAAACTCGCACAGCGACAGCCTGATCCTCGAGTTCTTCACGAAGAACGCATGGAAGCCGGATACTCTGACGCCCGAGGAATTATTGCCGTCTTTTTGTCGCGACCGTTACCAGGCGGCGTCTGTGCCAATGCTTGCGGCGTGGCAGGCGGCTATGCCCCTGATCAGGATGCACGACGAGCTGCAGCCGGTATTTCGCAGTCTCGCCAGCATTGCCCAGAGGACGGTGACGTCCAAACAGACGGAAGGATTGCGCGGTACGTGTGCGAAATTGGAGCCGCGTGTGAAAGAAGTCCCGTCAATTTACCGATTGATGGCCGCGTTGCCGTACGGGGCAGGCAATGCGCTGGTGGATCGCGATGCGATTGACCTGGCGCGGACAATAACGGGCCGTACTTTTGCATACGCCATGAACCGGTACGGGTTGATACAGGGAGAATGGATGCAGGGAAAAGCTGACGCCGCGGCGGTCAAAGCGGCGGGAGAACGGCTTACTGCAATTCTGACAGCCTTGCGCGACATACTTGCACTTCACGAGGATTATTCCATGAATGTGTCGATGAGAAAACTCCAGGCCATTAACCCCGTGAATCCCTGTTTCGAGCAGGCCTTGAAGGGCAATGCCGAAAACGGCTATTGCCGGACCTATATTTATGAACTGTTCAACGATTACTACCTGCAACAGCTCAAATTATACACGCAATGGGTCAGTGAACACGTGACCGGCGGTGACACTAAAAAACCGATGAAGCCCGCAAAGCCGCTGCCAATGAAGGAAATTGTCGATGGATTTTATGCCAAACCGCTTGCAGAAATGGCGCCCCCGGCAGTAATGAATCAGGCGGAAAACTACAAGGCAATACTTGATCGTCTTGTGGCAGTTTCTGAAAAATTATAAGCATCAGGAGAAACCAGCATGAGAACAGGTGCATCAGCTGTGCGATTGTTCGGCTTGGGAATGATGGCGGCAGTTATGGCTTTTGCGGACATTGCAATGGCGCAGGGAACAATAGAAAATGCAGGGCAGTTCAAAGCCAGGGACAAATTCTGGATTTTCGGCGTACGGGCGGGGCAGGACGATACTTTGATTGGCCGGTGCGCAAAACCGCATCCGCGTTTTGGCTCTAAAGTCACCCCGGCGGAAGCAGCTCTTTATCTTAATGTTCCGAACATGATCATGGTGAACTGCGATGGAGTGCCTGCGCCGTTCTCACAGCAGGCTGAAGATTATGCATTTACCTTTACTTCAATGAAAAAGGTGTTGTGGTCATCCACCGGAAGCGGTGGCTACCGGGCCGGCAACGAGGAGGAATTCATCGTCAAGCTGGCCGAAAAACACCCGAACATCTGCGGCGCGTTTATGGATGATTTTTTTGGCAAGTTTCACAACTTGAAGGAATCGGAGCGTACGGAGAAAACAAGGGAATTACTCAAGACAATTCGGGCGGGCCTGGATAAGTCAAAACATCCCCTGGAGCTTTATGTCGTCTGGTATACACATGAAACAGGTGCTGTCGACCCTTCTCTTTTCCAATACATAGATGGAATCACGCTGTGGACATGGGATTCAAAGGAATTACCGCAACTAGAAGAACGATTCATAAAAATCGAAAAGAACTTTCCCGGGAAGAAGAAATTACTCGGCATCTACCTTTATGACTTTAAAAATTATTATCCGGTACCGAAGGATATGATGGAATTACAGTGTGAATTGGGACTTAAATTAATGAAAGAAGGCCGGCTGGATGGTCTGATTTTTGAAGCAAATTCGGTCATGGGAGTGGGATTTCCCAATGACAATTGGACCCGGCAGTGGATTCAGCGGGTTGGCGAAACGGTTGTGCCGAAGTAAAATATTGTATACTGTAATCCTGGATATGAGACATGGAAGACCCGAAAACTATCTGACTGCTTACAATCCGAGGGGGCGTGATGCGCTGATCTGGGGAGTACGCGTGGTGGATGCCGGATTTGAGGCGTTTCCGCCCGGCAAACATTACCCGGCCATGAAACATCATCCGGCCCCATATCTGTATGCATGGGAAAAAGGGCGCATCTTTTCGGAGTACCAGTTCCTTGCGATTACCCGTGGAAGGGGAATTCTCGAAACAGCAACCTGTCCACACCTGGACATTCGTGCCGGCGATGTCTTTATTCTTTTCCCAGGTGAGTGGCACCGGTTCAGGCCGGACCCAAAAACCGGGTGGGATGAGAACTTTGTCGGATTCGATGGCGACTATGCACGTCACCTGATGCAGTCATTCTTCACGCCTGATTCTCCGATTGTACACGGTGCCGCCACACCGGAAACGGTTAAACTGATACGGAAGATAGCTCTTGTGGCAAAAGACACCTCGCCCGAAACCGCACCGCTTGTCTTTGCCGATATGATCACTTTGATCACTCAGCTGATCCTGTTTACACGTGTTCATGCGTCTGGCGAACGGCGTGCGATACGCCAGAAAATCAATACTGCCCGCGAACATATTCTCGAACATGCATTTCAGCATATCAATTTCCGGGCACTAGCTAAATCTCTTGGATTAAGTTACACGGTTTTCCGGCGGACGTTTCAGAAAGAGACAGGATATGCGCCTCTGGCCTACCAGCTTGAGATCAGGATCAGCCGCGCGCGCGTGTTGCTGGAACAAACGGATCTTTCGGTTTCCGAGATTGCCCAGCATACAGGCTTCGCGAATATATTTTATTTCTCAAAAATGTTTTCAAAGCGTACCGGAAAAAATCCGCTGGCCTGTCGCAGGGCTGTGGTTGCGCGTAAGACTGCCAGGGCTAATTGATGCGACACGGAATCCCGCGTTCTTCAAACGGGACCAGGTTGATCGCAAGCGGCCGGGCCGGGTCAAACGGCGGTTCGTATTTTAATCCCAGCAGCGCATATTTTGCACCTGCTGTCTGGTGATAGGGAAGCAATTCTACCCTCGTCAAACCTGACCTGCCTTCCAGTAATTCTGCGAAACGATCCAGTGTTTCAGGTGTATCGTTCACACCCGGTATTATTGGAATACGGACGGTGAATGGTCGTCCGCTCGCCTTCAACCAATTAAGATTGGCGAGAACGGGTTCCAGTTCCACGCCGGTGTAACGCCTGTGTTGTACGGGATCCGGATGCTTTAAATCCTGAAAAACAAAATCCACGGATTGGACAGCTCTCTGGTAAACATCAGATGATGCATATCCCGAAGTCTCGAGTGTTAGATGGATGGGGTGGAGCAGGCCTGCGAGAGCTTCCAGAAAATCGATTTGCGCCAGAGGTTCACCACCGGAGAAAGTGATGCCGCCATCATATTTTTTGAAGAACGGTTCATTCTTGCGCAACTCGGCGGCAAGATCTTCTGCGGAGATGGATCGCCCGCAGAGGCGTCGGCAGCCTTGTGGGCAGACAGTTACGCATGTGCCGCATACCACACACTGCTGTGGATTCTGACAGACTTCTCTGCACGCCCCACAATGTTGACAAATTGACTGGTTGACCAACAGTTGAATATTTGCAGAAAGGCCCTCGGGATTATGACACCAGGCACAGCGCATTGGACAGCCCTTGAAGAAAACAGTCGTACGCATGCCCGGCCCGTCATGCAGGCAGAATTCGCGTACCTCGAATATAATCCCGGTCGATTTAAGCTGTTGCTTGTTCATTTCTTACGAAAGTGCTTTTGCGTGATATATTGCAATATTTCGGCTGTGGACCCAGCCTTTGCTGAGAAGCTTCGGCGGGCAGGCAGCCGACTCTACAACAAGAAAACTCCACCTGTAGTGTGCGCTGTCTACAGCGCATCCTTCTGATCTATAGTATATATTGTCGCATAGGCTATGCTCTTATTATAATCAGACCGTCATTTCAACACGCTGAATGATCTGGTCCTGGTATGGCTTGTCGAGTTCGACGAAATAACCGCTCCAACCCCAGACACGGACAATCAGGTTACGATGTGTTTCAGGATGAGCCTGGGCGTCCTTCAGCTTGTCGCGATTAATAGCATTCAATTGCAATTGGTGTCCGCCGGAATCAATAAAATATTTGACCAGTTGAGCCACCTTGGTGATGCCGTCGGAACTGCGGAAGGCGCTGTCATGAATTTCGATTGTAAGCGGGCCACCGTTGATTACGCGGCCCAGGTCTGGTTTTGTAAATGACTGGATGACTGAAATCGGTCCGTTAACGCGTGCATTCAGGGAAGGCGCATAATTTGCAGCAAAAGGTTCACCGGTAAGGCGGCCATCAGGAGTTGCATGCAACTCGTTTGCGTGCCAGATGTAATACATAGCCGAACCAGTACCGCAACGGTAGATTCCGCCGCGATTGTTCTTTCGTCCCTTCCACGTATCTGCGAAGGCGTGCAGCAATGCTTTTCCGAGATCATCCACGGCGGGATCGGAATTACCCATTTTCGGCACGCCAAAGCGGGCCTTGGCCAGCAGTTCCGGACGGCTCTTGAAATCGGAATCTACTACCGAGGCAAGATCAGCAAGCGAGATCAGTTTCTCATCGAAAACCATCTGGCGGATCGCGGCGAGAGAGTCGGCAGCGGTTGAAAGCCCCGTACCGTGGATACCGAAATTGTTGTAATGGTTACCTTCGCAGAAATCACGGCCGGCTTCAATACGTCCGTCGCAGAGAATCGAAACAAACGGGCCGGGCAAAATTTTGACAGTTGTGAGCGAAGCAGTAATGTGGTCTGCTTCCTTCATCAGTTCTGCCCGCACATCGCACATGAAGTCATCGAAAGTCTTTGCATTACTGGTGTGGAGCGTACGGTCGATGACGGACGGGAACGAAACCGCACCGATGTTGGGGATATCCATGCCGCAGCCCGGAATAATAAATTCCCAGCAGGCCGCGACCACGTAGTCACGCGCGTCTTCCAGCGAATAGCCGAGTTTTACAAGAGCAGGGATCACCACATCATCATTGGCATATTGGGGAAAACCTAGCCCCTGCCTGGTCAGTTCTGTCCCTTCTTCAAGAATTGAAAGCGGTGTTGCTGAAGAAACGCGCAGATTAATCTTGGGATCGATTACCCTGAGCTCGCATGAGGCTTTCAGGCAGAGTCGGGAAAGGGCATTGAATGCATCTTTACCAGACTTATCCACGCCTCCCAACATCAGGCTCTGGCCGTTGTCACCCTGCTGCACGCCGATGTAGAGATCACTATCGCGGTTGCAGGACAGGAAGAATTCCTCGATCAGTTCAAGGGCTGATTCTTCTGTCAACCTGCCGGCGGCAAGGTCAGCTGCAAAGTAGGGGTAGAGGTACTGGTCGAATCTTCCGAGTCCATTATGATATTCACCCTCGCACCAGAGCGTGTAATGAAGAATGCGAAGAAACTGCAGGGCTTCATGAAAAGTCCGCGCACCGTGATGCGGTACATGGGCCAGAATTTTACCGATATGTCTCAATTCGAGACGTTCTGCCTCCAGCCGGTAGCGGTCTGCAAGATCGAGTACTGCGTCAACCGATATCAGGGCACATGAAAGGAACTCCTGTGCAGTTGAATCATTTTCGGCATTGGCCTGGACCAGCCTTGCCTGAAGTTCAGCACGTCGCACGTCCAGACCGATCTTTATGGTAGAGGCATAGTCTGGTGCGATATTGAAGACACAACCTTTCTCATGGTAGTAGGCGGATTTCCGCAATATTTCCATCTCGGTTTTCGTATAGAGATCGGGAATCTGCTTTATGGTTCGGGTGAAAGCTATAGTTTCCTCGGGCAGGAAGACCGGTTTCTCTGCAGACAGCATGGTGCGCAAACCTTCAGCGGCACGCGTTTCGGGGGAGACTTTGTTGCGGCAGAAATGCTCTGCCAGGGTCCAGGCAACATCCCGGCGCAACGCTGTGTGCCGTTTATCCAGAACGTGTGAAAGCAGGTGCTGTATACGTCCAGTCATGGCCGAATCACCTCTGTTAGTTTAGTTTTGCTGCAGGTGTATGTTCAGGGCCGATGCCAAGCCGGTGCTCTATGTCCTCGATGGTTCCACCTTTGGTCTCTGGCATCCAGAAAATGGCGAAGATGATCTGACACACCATCATCAGGCCGAAGAAACCGAAAGCATAAGTTCCCGCCTTCTCGGCCACGGCAGGGAAGGCCCATGATATGAGAGTACACATAAACCAATGTGTGAAACAACCGAATGCCTGGCCCTTGGCCCGGACGGCGTTCGGAAAAATTTCAGATATAAATACCCAGATTACGGCACCGGAGGAGATGGCGAAAAACGCGATGAATCCTAAAATGCCACCGATGGCCAGAACAGGATTTGCCTCTGTGCCCAACGATAGCTGCCACGCTATAAGGAAATGCATGACCGTCATGGCGCTGGCACCTCCAATTATCATCACCCGCCGCCCGAATTTGTCGATTATCAGGAACGCCAGCATTGTGAATATCAGGTTGACTGTACCGACACCGACTGTCGCAGCGAGAGCGGATTGAGTTCCGACAAAATTCTCGAATATGCGCGGCGCATAATAATTAATCGCATTGATTCCGGACACCTGATTGAAGAAAGCAATAAAAAATGCAAGTACAATGGGTTTGAAATAACGTTTCTGGAACAGATCAACATGACCTAAACGTGCCGCCTCGACAAGGGTTTCCTTTATTTCTGCCAGGGTCTTGTCCGGTGTAAGATCGCCCACGAAATCAAGCACTTTCCGTGCGGCATCATTTCGGCCTACACGTACCAGCCACCGGGGTGATTCCGGAATGGTGAAAAGCAGTACCAGAAAAGCTATGGCCGGAACACACTCCACACCCAGCATGAGACGCCACATAACATGTTCAACCGGCATGGGTGACGAGGTAAATACCTTTGCGATGTTCTCACATGCAACGTAGAGCCACCCCTCCGCCGTTATCACTTTGGCGACATAATAATTGGAAATATAGGAAACCAGGATTCCGAAGACGATGTTCAGTTGATTCACGGCAACCAGTCGGCCGCGTACAGGACCGGGTGCGACCTCCACAATATAAAGCGGTACGACAACCGACGCACCACCGATGGCCAGACCGCCGATAAATCGCATCCACGCCAGAACCGGTTGTGTTCCGGAGAAGGCACAGCCGGCAGCCGAGATCAGGAAAAGAATAGCCATAAGCATAAGAGTCGGTCTGCGGCCAAACTTGTCGGAAGGCCAACCCACGCTGAAAGCACCGATAATGGTTCCAATCAGCGCACCGGACACGGTAAATCCGTGCCAGAAACCGTTCAGTTGAAATTCAGCCTGGATGGCCTTTTCGCAGCCGGAAATAACACCCGAATCGAACCCGAAAAGAAAACCGCCTAATGCAGAAACAATGACGACATACAGCAGGGAATAGGTTTTTATCTTATTTGAATGGGATGTTGCATCTATCATGTCAGCCTCCTTCCCTGCTTCTCTGATACAGTTTCCATTTTGCCTGGCTGGCAGGGATGAGAAGAAGTATAGGATCAGATCATGACCATGACCATGTGTGATCTGACCCATTTTTTATACTTTTTGACCAAATGGAAAGAATGGTTTCTAGTTACGGCATCAGAATCCATTCCGGCGGAGAAAGCAGGCCGACATCGGCATGCCAAGCTGGAAAGGTTTTACCCCAGCTTTTCAAGGCTGGAGCCAGACTGGGATCACCGAACATCGGTCCAATGGATGTGCAGATCGTAATTGCCAGTTCAGCTTTTGTTCCTTTTGCCTCATCGGGAATATTCCATTCAAATGGTTTCCATGCGCGTTCACCAATAGGTTTGCCGTCCAGTGAGACCGATGTATAGAGTCCGCCAGTATTAAGCCTGAGCTTCATTTTGCCCGTATGGGCGGGGACATCTACATTGATTTTGTAAGACACGTTTCCAGCATACTCAGCCAGACCCTGCTTCCACAGGGTTCCCGCGTTTGCTGTCCCTGGCAGCGGTTTGAGTGTAGTTCCTTCTGTTGCGAAAGAACCTGCCATGACTGCAACAGGCAGGTAATAATTTGTTTCAGCACCTCCGCCGGTGATCTGGAACACATGTTCACCCGCTTCAAGCCGGAATGGTTTTGTTTGCAGATAAAGTTCATTGAATCCCTGAAGAAGTGTGTCGCATGATCTTTTGGCTTTTACGGGTTTGCCGTCCATCGTGATGATGCTTCTCTCCGGATAATTTCGAACCGCCAGCCGTATTGCATCAAGCGGCTGATCGAGAGTCACGCGGGCTGAACCATCCTTGCTGAAAATAAGACGGTGGGTATTGCATTTGCCAAGCGTGATGTCCATAACCTTGTCTGCAGGGAATGGCCTGATTTCTACAGGTTCTCTTTTCACCGGCATGGATCCTTCGAACAGGAAAATACCCCTGGCAACGAGATTGAAAGAAACAGCCGCTTGTCCTTTTCTCAGGAGTTTCAAATCACCATGTTCTTTATCTGAAAGACTCAGTACTGCGATACTCCCGTCCTGGTAACAGCGCAGCAGGAGATTATCAACCGGTTTTCCGTCGGCGGTCTCAACCCGGGCTGCAGGCGGTACCGTTGTTCTGGCAAAAGCAACTGCCTCGTCCGGTGTTTCGAATGCACGACCCGACTTCTCCTCCTTTATGGTCTTGCCGGCGAACGAAAAAATCATCGGTTTGTCGCATTTCTCGTTCTCCTCATACAGGTCGTAAGTAAGTTGATCTGTCGAGAAACGCTTTAGCGTCGCAAGAAGGGCAGGGTGATCACCTTTCTTTATTGCCAGCCTGGCGGATTCCGCCTGTGGGTAACGGATACCGATATCGCATATCACTGGCTTGCATGCGAATTGTGCGGCAATGCGTGACTCGTCGCCCAGCAGGCGTAATGCCGGGAACCACGGTTGCATTCGACTGAAAGGATTGAAGTAGGCGTGTTTTTCCACGTTGCCACGTGCGTCAATCGGGGCAATGGCCAGAACATAACGATCCATCTTGTGCATTGCGCAAAGCCATATCATCTGGCGATGTATCGCGTGTGTCTGGTCACTCGGACCCAGGGCGAAAAGTTCAACGAGTCCGCCGTTTCCTTTCCGTCCTGCAGCATGCTGTGCAACTGCAAGTGTCAACCACTCAATTTGTGCAGGATCTGTTCGTGTGCTGATTTCATCCATTCCCGGCAGGTTCAATCCTTTCAGTACATGCAACGGATTACCATTGAACTTTGCCGAAGCGGACGTGCTGTTTTCGGAGATCATGTGGCCGGTGGAATAAATGCCCATACGGTTGCACCAGGCCTGGATCGGATCGAAATAGGCTTTTCTGAAACGGGTTCCAATCAGGTCGGCATAGGTTGCCCAGACTTCATCTTTAGTATTATCGGATATGTAGGCTTCGACATCTGTTTTCAGGTTCCGCCCGATTCTGGCCTTGTATTCATCTTCGGCATTATCGAAGTAGCGGAAGACCAGCGCAGGTTTCGGAGGAATCTGTGCTGGAAATGGGTGGGCCGGTTCGTCCGTGAATATACCCTTGATCGTGTTACCCATATATACATTGAGTCGCTGTTCGTATTTCTTATGGGTAAGTTCGATGAACCGCTCCATCGCCTTGAAACTGTAATTGTCGACCCAGCCAGGCGAGTGGATGATTTTCCACTCAAAGGCGCCGGACGGAGTCTTGTACACAGCATACTGCCGGGCTTCAAAATCCGGATTCTCCGCGGGGACTTTTCCCTTGCAGGATCCGCTTGGCCAGTTGAATTCATCATATAACCAGAGATTCATGTTCAGGCGCTTTGCGTGTTTGGCAAACCACTCGCAGACCTGTAGCCATTCTTCGCCCATGTATTCCAGCTCACACCCGCTGCGCGGGTAAATCAGGTACTGGTCCACACCTGCGGCCTTGTAGGTCTCGAGGGTTTCTTTTATGACCTTTTCGTCCGGACGACCCGTGATCGCTCCCATAGGGATCAACGGACTTTTGGAATCCGGTGCGTCACCGCCCATCACTGTTCCTGTTGCCAGCAATATTCCTGTCACCAGTACATGCAACATTCTTTTCATTTTCTATTCTCCCTTTAAATCAGTCTTTAGTACTTTGCGAAGTGCATCTATCCGAGCTGTACCCTGTCCGTGCGGTGCTGGCAGGGCCGGTACCAGCCAGCCGCCCTCATCGATTTCATTCCACGCGTAGATGAGAACCAGTTCCGTGCCGTTCTTACCGGTATGCTTGCGATACCAAGAGACGCCTCTCCCGATATGCGCAGCCAGTTCCTCCGGTGTGCCTGATTTGTAATACCAATCGCTGCACACGTGCCATGAAACGGGGTTCAGTACGCGTGGCCGCCAATCAAAGCCCGCCATGCAGATAGGCACGGCAGGCGCTCCCGTCGCAGCGCACTTTTCCCAGAATGCTTCGGCATGCGAGGCCAGTTCAGCGAATGATCCGCCCTTAACCTTTGAGTCAACCACATTATAATTGCTCAGCGCGTCACCTTGCAGCAGATCATAATACCGTTTGGCCGCGACAGGAGAACCGTGGCAAATCACAAGAAAGGGTCTGCCCATCCCGCGTTTCTCAAGTTCTCCGCAGAATTTCTGCCATCTTCCGTCAAGAAGAAGATTGACTATGCGGTCATTTAAAAACCCCATGTAAATCACGGGACGATTTCCCTGCACCTTCAGGTAATTCGGCTCCAACATCGTCTTCAACATGTATGCCTGGAAGGCGTCATCTTCAGCAAGACTACCGTACGCCGACCCCATCACGAGAAACATGCAGAACTTCATTTTGTCGCGGTTCCTGCAGGACAGGAATGTCTTGAGCGTGTAGCTCAGCGGGCAATCTTCGGGGTACGCATCAAAAGCCCAGTAGTCCAACCCTGAATGGACAGCATACTCAATTTCCTTTTCGATCACCTCAGTCCTGTTGCCATTGAATTCCTTTGCGCTTCCATCCGGGTTGAGCGTGGTGAAGAACGGCCAGCGATAACGCCATGTTTCATGAGCCAATGCGCGCTGGGCTTCCTTGCCCGGGTCTGGATTAAGCTTTCCGCGCTTTACATCATATCCCGGCCGCTGTGCCGGATCAGGAAGAGACAGCGATTCCGGAAGATTTCCATACCACGCATCCCACCGGATCGCCCCCACCAGCGGGCGATGCTTTCCTGTCACTGCATTTTCCTGTGCATATGTTGTTTGTACCGTTCCTGTCGCCAGCAATATTCCAGCCGTCAATACCTGTAACGCTTTTTCCATCATCATTTTCTATTCTCCCTTAAAGAAAGTTGCTGTCACGGTTTCTGGCCTGTCACCAGCACCTTACGAAGTGCATCTATCCGGGCTGTACCCTGTCCGTGCGGTGCTGGCA
>Ga0156394_1275_pt2 | contig 21249 bp, 16 predicted proteins | sample RifOxyA3_FD_108038 | JGI IMG/M metagenome (GOLD analysis project Ga0156394, IMG submission 108038) | Lentisphaerae bacterium RIFOXYA12_FULL_48_11 | reverse complement strand
CCCGGCGGTCGCGCCCTACCACAAATCAAAGGCAAACATCAAACAAAAGGAACTCACAATGAAAAGATCACTTATTATCGCAACAATAGTAGTAACAGCATGGACACTAAACTCGATTGCACAGGATAATGAAATGCAGGGCCCACCCATGCATCAGCCAGGCATGAACCAGGGTGGCTCTGGTGGAAAAGGTGGAATGCCAGCCCCCGGCTTTGCCGTGCTTAAGGCACTGGATAAAAATGGTGACAAGGTCATCGATGAAAAAGAAATCGCAAACGCTTCGACAGCTCTAAGAACACTCGACAGGAATGAAGACGGCAAAGTAACGCCTAACGAAATAATGCAGACACGTCCCCGCTCGGACGGAGAACAGAGTCAGGGCAACCGCGAAGGCCGTGGCAACAGGGGCGGTCAGAATGAAATGATGGGACCAGGCAATGAAAAGGGCGACTGTGAAAATTGCGGCAAAAGACAATGTGACCGGAACCGTATGGGTAATCGCGGCGAACAGAGTGGTCCAAAAAAAATGGGTAACAGGCAAAGCCGAGGAGGTGAAGGACGGATGGGCAGAGGCGGCGAGGAAATGGGCCCCCAGCAGGGTGGTCCCGGCAGAGAAGGCGGAATGAGGCCGCCTATCCCGCCTTTCATTCAGGCACTGGACCCAAACGGAGACAAGGTTGTTGACGCCGACGAAATCGCCAACATACAGAAGGCGATAAAGAAGTTGGACAAGAACGGTGACGGCAAACTCACCATCGACGAACTCCTTCCCAGGCCACCTCGAATGGAAGGTGAACAGGGCGGACCCGAAGGCCGTGGTAACAGGGGCGGCGAAGGACGCGGTCGCGGCGGCGATCGCCAGGGACCTCCTCCACAAGACGATAGGATCTAATTATTGTTTCACTTGGTCAGGCGCTACCCACCCGGCGCCTGACCTTTAACACCTCGAAGAAAGTTGATAAATCACTTCCATACTATGGATTAACAGTCGACTCGCCCTGGATTCAGATGAAGAGTAAACCATGAAACACTTGCATCTCACAATACCTGCCCTACTGCCAATCCTTATATGGAATGTAAATGCACAGACATATCTTATCGTCGATACTGGTCAGGACAAATGCTACGACACATCAGGCGAAATCACCGCCCCCCAGCCAGGTCAGCCATTCTACGGTCAGGATGCACAATTCAAGGGCAAACAACCGGCATACAAGGATAATGGCAATGGAACAATAACCGAGCTGAATACAGGCCTTATGTGGATCAAGGCAAGAGGATCAAAGGTGACATGGAACGATGCCATTGCCGGCGCTGCCAAATGCAAAACAGGCGGATACAATGACTGGCGAATACCCACCATCAAGGAACTCTACTCACTGATCAATTTCACCGGAGGCTGTCACGGTAACATCCAGAACTCAAAGCCATATATCGATACAAAGTATTTCGACTTCGTTTACGGCGACGAATCCAAAGGCGAACGCATGATAGACAGCCAGGACTGGTCAGCAACAGAATATACCGGTAAAACAATGAACGGGAATCCAACAGTATTCGGTGTAAACTTTGCTGACGGCCGTATCAAGGGTTACCCTAAAGAAATGCGCAGGCGGGAGGGCATGAAAACCAACACGCTTTACGTCAGGTATGTTCGCGGTAACCCGGCTTACGGAAAGAACGATTTCAAAGATAATGGCAACGGCACCATAACCGACAAAGCAACCGGCTTAATGTGGTCCAAGGCCGATAGTGGCACTGGCATGAACTGGGAATCCGCATTGGCATGGGTCCAGAAGAAGAATGCCGAGGAATATCTCGGACACAATGACTGGCGTCTGCCGAACCCCAAGGAACTGCAGAGTATTGTTGATTATTTACGTGTTCCGGCAATTAATGAGATATTCAATATTAGCAAGCTATCCGATGGCGAATATCCATTCTTCTGGACCGGCACGAGTCACCTCGAAGGCCCTGTTGATCGCCAGGGTACAGCCGCCGTATATTTCTCTTTCGGACGTGCACTCGGGTGGATGCAGATTCCTCCAGGTCGTGGTGAATTCAAGCTCATGGATGTTCACGGCGCAGGTGCACAGAGAAGTGACCCGAAAACCGGAGATCCGTTGCAATTTCCCCATGGTCGCGGCCCACAGGGCGATGTCATTCGCATCAACAATTTCGTCCGCTGTGTTCGAGACGGCTGATATTTTTCAGTTAACGGCCTGAGCGGTGTAAAGATGTGATTGATCCATAGATATTTTCACTGCAACTATCTCAACAGTATCCCTAAAAGTCTGCATGTGCAGGTAGTCATCTTCTCCAAATTCAATTTTGAATTCGTCCTCCAAATCATGGACAAATTCAACTTCATCAAGACCACGTGAAAGACATGCAGACAACCCGAGATCATCAATCAGTCTATCATCAGGATGGACACGCCCAGCACTTACAGGCAGATATGGAGTCAACAGTCGCAGGACTTTGGAGGCAATGTCCCTCTGCTCCATCGGAAAGAATTTTGCCGCAATTTCTTCCACGACCAGTGTCGGCCGGCCCCAAACATGGCGAAGCGCCAGAAAACGCGCCGATTGCATTAATCCGATGGCAATACAAACCAAACAAACTGTGACTATGCCAGTCCAAATCATATTATCAGCATGCAATCGCCATAACTGTAGAATCTGTAACCTGACTGCACCGCTTCATGATACGCCTTCACAATCAAATCCCTGCCGGCAAGAGCGCTCACCATCATGAGAAGACTGGACTTTGGCAGATGAAAATTGGTCATCATTACATCGATAATTTTAAAACTGTAAGGAGGGTATATGAAAAGTGAAGTTCGCCCACCTCCCTCCTTAACTAAACCATCCTCAACTGCACTAGACTCCAGAGTCCTGACAGTCGTGCTTCCAACTGCAACAATCCTATCTTTCCTGGCATGGGCCAGATTAACTGCTGCTGCAGTCTCGGCACTTATCTCAAATCTTTCCGGTTCCATGACATGCTCTTCCACAGTCTCAGACTTGACAGGTTTGAAAGTTCCAGGCCCGACATGCAGAGTTACCGTGGTCTTATGGACACCCTGCCCCTGTAACTTTCCAAGCAGATCAGGCGTGAAATGCAAACCTGCCGTTGGAGCCGCAACAGCGCCAGGGTTTCTGGCATATATTGTCTGGTAGCATTTTTTATCCATATCCGTGACCGCCGTATGCTGTTCAGTCCTACGGATATATGGTGGAACCGGCGCAAAGCCCTCTTCCTCCAGAATCTCCAGGACTGGCTTGCCGCATGAAAACCTCAATACAACGCGCCCCATTTTTCCAACCGAAAGGACTTCCGCATCCAACTTATCACCGGCAAAGGACAACTTCATCCCAACCCTGGGGCGACCAGATGCTCTATAAAACACATCCCATGTTTCCAGTATCTTCGCAGAAGATTCTTCCTGCTTATCGAGCCGCTCGACAAGCAACAGTTCAACTCGTCCGCCAGTGTCACCCCTCCTGCCAAACACGCGTGCAGGGATAACCTTGGTGTCATTCAATACAAGAAGATCGCCTGCACGGAGATATTCAGGAAGATCATTCACATGCCTGTGCTCAAGCTGACCACCATCCCTGTGCACAACCATCATCCTGGCGCTCGACCGGTCAGGCAAGGGCTGCTGGGCAATCAATTCTTTCGGCAGATCAAAATCAAAATCAGCAGTTCTCATATTTTTGTTTAAATTGGAATGAACGTTACAAGTACCAACAAAGAGAGGCTTAGTGAAAGAATTTTCCGACAGGAAACAGCGAAAACATGACCTATAGGCTAAACCATACCAAACGCCAGGGTTTTCACATGGCAAGTTGCGGCTGTTCCTGGCGTCGTACTTGTTTTTGCTCAACAGGTTTAGTTATACCAAACCGTTCTGCAGAATGATCACGCCCCAGGTAGAAATTCATCCACGAGGAAGTCTGATAGAAATCCCAGTTGCATGGAGGAATAATTTCGCCGTCCAGAACCTTTGTTTCATGGTAATTCTTCAGACGGGCATAAGCTTTCACATAAATGCATTTTCTCTCGCCGGGATAAACCTCGCACCAGCCATCCCTGCTTCCCCCGCAGGCGCCATTGCGCTGGTGTTTTGGACATTGCGACATTGGACAACTGTAGGCTACGTCCAGCAATGCACAGTCCCCGCAATCATGGCAATCATACAGCATGACTTTTGCAAGATGCTCCAGCTTGTGAAAAACCTTTTCACCCGCCGAACCGTCAAGCTTCCTGCATATTTTCTGCATGAGCCCGAAAAGACTGCTGTCCGGCTCAAACAAGAGCCGATGCACCACCCTCGACATCCTGTAAATCACCCCCACCGGCGCATCAAGGGGCCGATCTTTAACCTCCTCCAGCACTTCCTGATTCAGCCCCGTTTTCTCATCCTTCTTGAACAGATATAAACCTCCAGGCTGAGCGTAATCAAATTCCGGGATAAAATCCTGCCACCTGCTGCTCAATTCTTCGCCCTTTTCCACGACTTGGAGCACCTGGTCATATTTAACACCATGGCCACCAATATGTACCCCTTTGAAGCCCATCCCCTTCATAAAAGCATACATCTTGGCTGCCCTCAACAAGCGCGCCTCTACTCCTTTGTCCGGAAGACTCTTCTCCCTCTCATACTCCGCCAGGAGCCTATCAGTCACCACGCATCCAGGAATCTTGTTCTCGTTCATCTGCTTTGCAGCACCGTAAGTCAGAATATAAATATTACCTACAACCGGAATATTGAAATTATTCTGTTTCATAAACATCATAAGTTCATGAAACTTTCGAACGTCGTATCCAAGCTGTGTCACGACAAACTGCGCGCCTGCCTTAATCTTCTTTTTTAATTTCAGGTACTGCACCATCAACTCGGCTTCTGTCGACTTGAACGGCGACACCGCCGCTCCCGCAAAGAAGTGGCTGGGATTATGTCGTATTACACCCTTGGGCCCGGGATAAGACAGTCCGTCATTCATCTCGGTAATCAGCTTCAGAATATTTATCGGGTCGAGATCAAAGACCGGAGCCGGCCGGCCAAGAAAGCCGGAAACGGGATAGTCACCTGTCATAACCAGCAGGTTTCGAACACCAACACGATCCAGCGCGTAAAGCTGGCTTTCTATCTGGTTACGGTTCCGGTCCTTGCAGGTAAAGTGAACCAGTGGTTCCACGCCAAGCCGCATGATCTCCTGTCCGAGATAATCGGCGAGCATAGCCGGATTTCCACCTGGATTGTCAGTCAGGGTGACCGCATCAATGCGTCCGTCTTTTGCCACACGCTCAGCGGCAAGCAGGGCATTATCAAGAAGTTTCTCCCTGGCCCCTCTCCCGGGGATCAATTCCCAGGTAATCGACATTCTGCCGGATTTGGTCAATGATTCCTGAAATCTGTTCTCCATAAACCACCTGCCAGACTTTTCCAGGTTAAAACAAAAATTAAAACAGTCCTTTGACTTTTCCCGTCTCGACATCCACGTCTATATTCATAAAGCCGGGTTTGGAAGCCGTACCCGGCATCAGTTTAATATCTCCTGCCACCGGAACCACAAAGCCGGCACCACGATAAACCAGGATGTCATGTATCGGCAGAGTCCACCCCTTGGGTCGACCTTTCAGCTTGGCGTCATGCGACAAGCTCAGGTGTGTCTTGACCATGCACGTTGCCAGTTTCGAAATTTCCGGATCTGCTTCAATTTTGGCGGCTTTCTCAACGGCTAAATCGGAATAACAGACATCATCCGCTCCATACAGTTCCGTCGCGATCAGATGAATTCGTTTACGCAGCGGCATGTCCAGGTTGTAAAGAAACTTGAAAGGCTGCTTTTTCTTTGAAGACTCCACAACGGCCTCCGCCAGTTCGATGGCCCCTTCGCCACCTTTCAACCAGTGCTCCGAAACAACCGCCACAGCACCATGATGTTCGGCAATTCGTTTTACCAGGGCAATTTCAGCCTTTGTGTCCGTATGAAAACCGTTAATACACACAACAGGGCTGACACCGCTTCTTCTTACAATATTGATATGTGCAACAAGATTCTCGCACCCCTTCTCAAGGAGACCCAGATTCTCCTTCGTATACGCCTCATCCAGTTTGACGCCTGGCTTCACCTCGGGTCCGCCACCATGCATTTTCAATGCCCTGATTGTGGCCACAAGCACTACGGCGCTTGGCGTAAGGCCCGAGAATCTGCACTTCAGGTTCCAGAATTTCTCATAGCCAATATCCGCGGCAAAGCCGCTTTCTGTCACATGGTATTCCCCGAGCCGTGTCCCGAGCTGATCTGCAATAATTGAACTTTGGCCGATTGCAATGTTGGCAAACGGGCCGGCATGTACAAAAACAGGATTACCTTCGATTGTCTGAAGCAGGTTGGGATTTATGGCCTCAAGCAGCCAGGCAGTCATCGCTCCATCAACACCGAGGTCCGCAGTTGTTATCTCTTTCCCGCCAATACTCTCTGCAACAACAATTCTTGCCATGCGTTCTCTTAAGTCCTTCAGATCACGTGCAACGGCAAGAATAGCCATTACTTCGCTGGACACGGAAATCTGGAACCCTGAATCCATCATGAATCCGTCCATTTTCCCGCCATGCCCTATCACAATATTCCGCAGAGATTGGGCGCAGAAATCCATTGCCCATTTTATCCGCACTTTCTTTGGATCAATATCAAGCCTCTTGAGCTTCCGTTTCTTCAGGCTTTCATCGTCATAGTTGCGCTCATGCTGCATGCGCGCGGTAAGCGCAACCATTGCCAGATTGTGTGCATTTGTGATCGAATCAATATCGCCTGTCAGTCTTATGGAAAAGGGTGTCAGGGGAATGCACTGCGAGAGCCCACCGCCGGCGGCAGATCCCTTGATATTAAACGTTGGCCCGCCACTTGGCTGACGAATCGCGCCAACAACTCTTTTCCCGATCCGTCCCAGGCCTTCAACAAGACCTATGGTAGTTGTTGTCTTTCCTTCACCAAGAGGAGTAGGTGTGATTGCAGTAACATCCACATATTTACCTGGCTGACGCGAACCGATGCGTTGCATTACCCGGGCATAATCAACCTTGCCCAGATTTCTTCCCATGGGAATCAGCTCCGACTGCTCAAGTCCAAGCTCTGCGCCCAACTGCTGAAAAGATTTCATATTCTTCTCAGCACTCTCGGCTATCTGCCAGTCAGCCATTGTTAACGGATCAAGAACCGACTTTGCCAATCGCAGACGACCTGTTCTTTTCATGGCATCAAACTCCGATACTTGTTCATTAATCTGAATAGCTGTTGATGTTTTCATGAATGAATTATCGCTGATAAAACACTTCCAATCTTGTATATAGTGGCATTATCGTGGTATTATCTGGCAATGCATGAAAACGACAATTTTCGCCAGGATGTGCAGGCAATCCTCAAGAATATTGAGAGTTATTCGGGACAAGGTGCAGTATATCATGCCCTGAACGATCAGAAGTTCCAGGCAAATTCAAAGGTATGCGACTTCTGTTCGTATTGCCTTGATCAGCCAACCACTGCTTCGCTCTGCCGCTACACAACATGTACCGCAACCATGCACTCAGTATCGTCCGGCGAACCTCACTATCAAAGATGCTGGGCAGGGCTTATCTGTGTGACAATTGCTCTTGCCCCAAGAAATGTATGCCAGGGCGGACTGTCGCTTGGAGGATTTTATTTTGAAGGTGAAGGACAGGATCTGGAAGGGATTCTGAAGCAGCGGCTATCGTATCTGCGTAAATCCGTCCTGGATAATTACGTTTCACGCCTGCAAAGCCTGCACGAAACATCACCCAGCGTTCTGCGCGGCATCGTCAATTTCTCAATCGAGGCCACATTCTCCAGCGGAATAAACTCGCATTCTTTTTTCAGCAGGCAAAATCAGAAATACATTCAGCAGAGGCAGATTGCCGAGGCATTTGCCGATCTCCGGATACAAAGAGAGCCCCCACCCGATATTACCGGCAACCTTCACCAGCTCGCCGTCCTGCTCGACCAGAACGACAAGGAAGTCGTTATGAATTTCATCTCAACCTATATGGCCAGGATCCTCCTTGCCTGTAATTGGAACCTTGTGAAATTAAAAGCCCATCTACGGGTTTTACTTTCTGTCATCACAAGCCAGGATATTCTCCGTGGTACGGAATGGGCGGCCGCAATAAGCAGGGAATTACGTTACATGACAAGGCTGGAAAAAGCCGGGACCACAGAAGACTGCTGCTATGAAGCCGCAGAGATGGTCATGGAATATTTCAGCAAATCAAACAAAGCAGGCAGCGGCACAGGCAATGTCATTGATCGCGCCATCAACTGGCTGCACCTGCATTACCACGAGAAAATTGACCTGGAAACAATCTCGCGCGGTATCGGAGCAAGCGTTTCCTCAATCGTGCACCAGATCAACCATAAACTGGGAAAAACCTACAAACAGATACTGGATGAAATACGAATAGCCGAGGCAAAGAAACTGCTGGCCACAACTTCACTGGAAATAACAGATATAGCCATCAGGTGCGGATTCTATGACCAGAGCCACTTTACGAAAGCCTTCAAGAAAGCCGCCAATATGACACCCGGCCAGTTCCGCCACTTCCTGACCCTGCCAAAAGATGAGATACTGAAATAACCTATTCTCCGATGATTTTGACCAGAACCCGCTTTTTCCGCTTCCCGTCAAACTCACCGTAGAAAATACGCTCCCATGGGCCAAAATCCAGTCTTCCAGCAGTCACAGCCACCACAACTTCCCGGCCCATAATGGTACGTTTGAGATGGGCGTCACCATTGTCTTCAAAGCCATTGTGCGCATACTGCGAATAAGGCTTTTCCGGGGCCAGTTTCTCAAGCCATTTCTCAAAATCGGAATGCAGCCCGCTCTCGTCGTCGTTAATAAAAACGGAAGCAGTAATGTGCATGGCATTGCACAGCAGAAGGCCTTCCTTTATCCCACTTTCGGCAAGGCACTTCTCAACTTCCGGGGTAATGTTTATAAACTCCCGCCGCTTCTTGACGTCAAACCATAATTCCTTGCGATAACTTTTCATAATAGGTTCAAGTTATGCCGAACTGCATGTCACAAAGTTTCTTATAAACACCGCCGACAGCCATGAGCTGATCATGAGAGCCCCGCTCAATTATCCTGCCGTGATCAATAACCAGAATGAGATCAGCATGCTTGACGGTGCTCAGGCGATGCGCTATGGCAAAAACCGTACGATCCTCCATGACATGGGCAATAGCCTCCTGGACCAGGCGCTCCGTAACCGTATCAAGCGCGCTTGTCGCCTCGTCAAGAATGAGTATAGGTGGATTACGCAAAATAGCACGGGCAATGGCAATACGTTGTCTCTCTCCGCCGCTCAGAACAAACCCTTTCTCACCTGCAATTCGCTCGTACCCCTGCTTATGCGCAACAATGAATTCATGGGCATTGGCCTTCTTTGCCGCCTCGATTATCTGTTCTCTAGTAACATTTTCAGTTCCATAGGCAATATTGCTGGCTATGGTATCATTGAATATAATGGTTTCCTGCGTGACCACCCCTATTAGCTTCCGCAATGAAGCTATCTCGACCTCCCTCAAATCCAGTCCATCAATGGTAATCCGGCCTGACAGGGGGTCATAGAACCTGGCAAGCAGATTTGCAAGGGTTGTCTTTCCTGAACCAGTCTCACCGACAAGAGCCACCACGGCGCCCCTCAATATGTCAAAAGATATCCCGCTGACCACTGCAGGGCCTGACCCTGAATAGGCAAAGTTTACGTCATTGAAAACAATCTTGTCTTTGAATGTTGAAATTCGAACAGGATTCTGGGCTTCCCTTATTGCAGTATCAGTATCGATAACTGCAAATATCCTGTCCAGAGCCGCTGCGCCGCGCTGGATATTGGCATTGATCTGAACCAGCCCTTTTACAGGACGATAGGCCATTATGGCGGCCATACCTACCGCTATGATCTCACCTATGGTTACTCCCTTGAAATGGCAAAGCACCACAAAAGCGAGCGCAAGCAAGCCTGCTACAGCCTCCATGGCTGGACTCATAAGCAGTTCTGCCCTGAGCGCTTTAATCACAGACCTGAAATAGCTGGCATTCATAACCTGGAACCGCTCGTACTCCTTCTGTTCCATGTGAAAAGCCTTTACCACTCTTATACCTGTAAAGTTTTCATGCATCCTGGAAACAAGCTCGGAAATCCTTCCCAACGCAGAATGGGTGTACTTTTTCAACTTTTTCCCAAGCAGCACAATAGGGACAACACACAGAGGAAATATCAACAAGCACAATCCAAGCATTACCAGCATGTCGCTCTGAATGGCAAACATTACAACAAACGCCAGGGCCGCACCTATCTCAAACGGGGCCCTGGTCAGATCCGCAACTGTCAGAGACAATACCTGCTCAACCGATGTTGCGTCATTTGTACATTTACTGATCAGTTGCCCGACATCGCTTCTGCCAAAAAACTTCAGGGACTGAACCTGAAGCCGACTGAACAGTTCATCCCTCAAGTCCCTGACAACTCTGGCACCAACCCAGCGTATGCAGTACTTATTGAGATACATCGCAAAAGATCTGAGAAGAATCAAAGGCGGTGCTATCAGGAGAATAACAAGCAACCCATGTTTTGTGACCTTGCTCTTGTCTTCGGAAATAAGGTTCCACTTGACGGCCAGCTGTGTGGCCCAAGCCTCCATCTTCGCTGGTTTCTTTGACTGCTTCTGAACCATCGAGGAATCAGAGGATACAATTCCGGACTTTTGCTCGAGAGGCTTTATCATCTGAGGAACTGCTGTCAGCAGACCGAAGCTTGCTCCACCACAGAAAATTCCGGCAACAACACCTATTGCCACATAACCGCGATAAGGCTTGATATAGGCGAGCAATCTTCTGTAGGCGGAATATGTACTGCTACCGGCATTGCTCATTGCCCCATGGACTCCAGGTATCGAGCTGACTCAAGTGCCGCCATGCAACCGGTACCGGCTGCCGTAACAGCCTGCCTGTAGACATGATCCTGACAATCACCTGCGGCAAAGACACCAGCCACATTGGTTCGAGTACTGTTGGTAATAATGTAACCATTCTCGTCCATATCAATCTGTCCCCTGAAAGGTCCAGTATTCGGTTTATGACCTATGGCCATAAACACACCAGTAACCTTCAATTCGGAAACCGCCCCTGTCTTAACATTCTTGAGGACAAGACCCGTGACCTCATTCCTGCCCATGTCACGAATTTCCTCGATAACAGTATCAAGCATAAGATCAATCCTGGGATTTGACATCACACGGTCAGCCATAATCTTTGAAGCCCTGAACTCGTTTCGCCTGTGAATGAGCGTTACTTTCGAAGCCAGACGTGAAAGGTATGTAGCGTCCTCCATGGCTGTATCACCACCACCAACCACGGCTACAGGAACATTACGGTAGAAAGAACCATCACATGTAGCACACCCGGAAACACCGCGTCCCTTCAGCTTTTCTTCAGATTCAAGTCCAAGATATTTTGCGCTGGCACCGGTGGCAATAATCACGGAAAGCGACTCAAGGACAGTTCCGTCCGACAAACTCACTTTATGGGTTTTCCCGGAAAAATCAACCGACACAACTTCGTCCATGACATATCTGGCGCCAAAACGGCCAGCCTGTTCACGCATCTTATCCATAAGTTCAGACCCAGTGACAGCAGCCGGAAAACCCGGAAAGTTTTCTATCTCGGAAGTAGTGGTCAACTGACCGCCAGGCTGCATGCCATCCACCACAAGAGGATTAAGGCTTGCACGCGCAGAATAAAGGGCAGCAGTTAACCCGGCAGGTCCAGTTCCAATAATAACTACTTTTTCCATTTTCCTGTTCCCAGAAACTGTCCTGTCATTGAATCATGTGTACTTGACGACTTCTTCCACCGTGGTGTATCCATCAAGCACATTACGAACACCGTCCTCGCGAAGAGTACGCATTCCCATTTCAACCGCCTTGTCTCTTATAATAAGAGTAGGTTTTCTTTCGTTAATGAGCTGCTTGACAGGATCCGTTACGCAAAGATACTCATAAATACCTTTTCGGCCCTTGTAACCGGTCTGATTGCACTTGGGACAGCCGGCACCATAATAAAAATCCCGTCCCTCGACATCTTTCTCTGTCACCCCAAGAGTCTTCATGACTTCGGCATCCGGCTTATAAGGAGTCTTGCATCCCGAACAGACAGTACGAACAAGCCGCTGGCCAAGTACGGCTTCGAGCGTTGAGGATATCAGGAATGGCTCAACATCCATATCTATAAGACGGGTGACTGCACCTGAAGCGTCATTGGTGTGAAGCGTACTGAACACCAAGTGACCAGTCAACGATGCCTGGATAGCTATCTGTGCGGTTTCAAGGTCACGAATTTCACCGATCATCATTGCGTCCGGGTCCTGGCGCAGGAATGCCCTTAATATGTTGGCAAAAGTATTTCCAACCGCCTCGTGGATCGGCACCTGGATAATACCCTCGATATCATATTCCACGGGTTCCTCTGCCGTTAGAATCTTCATTTCAATAGTATTGATACGCCTTAAAGCGGAATACAAAGTCGTTGTTTTTCCTGAACCAGTTGGCCCCGTAACAATAACAATTCCGTTCGGCTTCTCCACGTCACGGGTGATAAGCTGATAAACATCTTCCGGCATTCCAAGATTCTCAAGATCCAGCGATACAACGCTCCGGTCAAGAATACGAAGCACCACACTTTCGCCAAACTGGGTAGGCAGAGTTGATACACGCAGATCGATCTGTCTGCCCCCGACATGAATCTGGATACGTCCGTCCTGAGGTAGACGGCGTTCCGCAATATTCAGCCCCGACATAACCTTGATTCTTGAGATAATCGGCATTGCAAGACGTTTAGGGGGTGGAGCCATTTCATAAAGTGCACCGTCAACGCGATACCTGATCTTAAATTCTTTTTCAAAGGGTTCAAAATGAATATCAGACGCACGATCGTTAACACCCTGGTACAACACCAGGTTTACAAACCGGATTACAGGCGTTGATCCTGCAGCTTCTTCTATACCTTTCTCGTCTCCTTTTTCCGCAAGCCCCAGGACATCACCCACCTGATCCATCTCGGATTCCAGGTTCGAAAGCATTTCATTAACCGAAGCGCTATCATCCCCATAGAATTGATTAATCCTGGCCCTGACATCTTCCTCACGCGCCATGACAAAAGAAACATCCCTGGTTAATACGAACATGATCTCATCCATGACCTGTGTCGTGATAAGGTCATAAATCGCCAGCTGAATACCAGTTGTAGACATTTCAACAGGCACGGTATTGTACATACGCGCAACACTTGCCGGAAGTGCCCGAACAACCTCAGGAGGTATGTCGGCCGCCGGAAGGTTGACAACATAAGATCCAAGATAACCTGCAATAATTTCAAGAAGCTGATCTTCCTTGATAAAACCCTTGTCAATAAGAAGGCTGCGCGAAGTTTTTCCGCTTTCTTTCGCCTCTTGTTCAATCTCCAGACACTGCTCGTGGGTAATTGCCCCCTGCTCAACAAGCAATTGGAGCAATGGTGATATTACTTGTTCGGTTTCTTCCGCCATAAAACAACTCTTTCTACTTCTTCTTTCCGCCAGCTGCTTCCTGCAGTTTCTGCACCACCGAATCAGGATCCTGTGCCTTTGTAATCAAATCCTGATATTGTATCTGTCCTGCCTGGAACAGAGCCATCAAATGCGCATCCAGAGTAATCATTCCATGCTTTGCGCCAGTCTGTATATCAGAGGTTATACGGTATGTCTTGTTATCACGTATCAGAGCCTGGATGGCCGGCGTGGAAATCATGATTTCAAAACCGGCAACTCGCCCCGGCCTATCGGCCCTGACAAGGAGCAACTGTGAAACAACCGCCACAATACCGGAGGCCAGCTGTGTCCTGATCTGCTCCTGTTGATCTGTCGGAAACGCGTCAACAATACGATCAACAGTTCTAGCCGCACCAGTTGTGTGCAGCGTTGCAAAAACCAAATGACCGGTTTCAGCAGCGGTTATCGCTGCTTCCATTGTTTCAAGATCACGCATTTCACCGACCAGAATCACATCCGGATCCTGACGCAAAGCTCTTCGCAGGGCCTCTTTGAAGCTCGGCACATCAACACCGATCTCCCTCTGGGTCACAATGGATTTCTTGTGGCTATGAAAATATTCAATGGGGTCCTCAATTGTAATGATATGGCAGTCACGCTCTTTATTAATAACATTGATCATGCTGGCCAACGTTGTAGATTTTCCCGAGCCGGTCGGACCAGTAACCAGAATAAGCCCACGCGGCTTGTAAAGCAGCTCCTTGACCTGCGGAGGAAGGCCTATATCTTCCAAACTCAACAGGGTGTTTGGTATCTGCCTCAGAACAATGCCAACGTTTCCTTTCCCCTTCAAAACACTAACACGAAAACGTGCTTTCTCACCGAAACCAAAGCCAAAATCAGTACCACCGCCTTCCCTGACTTTCTGCTGGTGCTCGGGAGATGTAATGGATTTCATCAACCGCTCGGTATCCTCAGGAGTCAATAGCGGAGTTTCCAGAGGATGAAGCCCGCCGTGAATACGCAACACGGGAGGCAGGCCAACAGAAATATGAAGATCGGATGCACCTTCTTCATACGCAAGCTCCAGCAATTCGCTCATTTCAACATCACAGCTCATTAGTCCTGGTCTCCCATTGTCACTCGCATAATTTCATCTATTGTGGTTACCCCCGCTGCCGCTTTGCGCTGACCATCTTCACGCAAGGTGCGCATACCCATTTCCCTGGCGCGGGCCCTTAATTCAGAAGAAGGCACTTTCTGGAAAATCATTTTCTGTATCTCGTCTGTGATGAGGAATATTTCAAAGATACCTTTGCGGCCTGAATACCCGGTAAGGGAACACTTCGTACAACCGCGCCCCCTTGCCAATTGGACTTCAGACGCTGCCTGCCCAAACGACCCAAGCAGCCTCAAATCTGCATCCGTAGCGTCATATCTTTCCTTGCACTGTTCACAAACGCATCGAACAAGGCGCTGGGCCATTACAGCTCTTACAGAAGAAGCCACCAGGAACGGCTTAACACCGATATCAAGAAGACGGGTCACAGCACTGGGGGCATCATTAGTATGGAGAGTGCTGAACACCAAATGACCGGTCAGCGAAGCTTCCGTGGCAATATTAGCCGTCTCACGGTCACGAATTTCACCTATCATTACAATATTCGGCGCCTGGCGCAGAATCGAGCGCAGTGCTGCAGCAAAAGTCATCCCTATATCTTCGCGCACCTGCACCTGGTTAATACCGGACATCTGATATTCGACGGGGTCTTCAACAGTAATGATCTTACGATCCGGACGATTAATGTGATTCAAACAGGCGTAAAGAGTGGTTGTTTTCCCGGAGCCAGTAGGACCTGTCACAAGCAGAATACCGTCAGAAAGACCAATGAGATGCTCAAAAGTCTGCTGATCATCCGAAAAGAATCCCAGCTTGGGCAATCCCAAAGCCAGATTCTGCTTGTCAAGAATACGCATAACAATGCTTTCGCCGTGATTGGCAGGTATACTCGACACACGAAGGTCCAGCTCTCGGCCCATGATATTTACCTGTATCCTGCCGTCCTGCGGAATACGCTTCTCGGATATCTTCATGCCGGCCATAATCTTGACACGGCTGATAATCGCAGGCTGAAGACGCTTCGGTGGACTATCAACCTCATGCAGAACGCCATCGATACGATAACGCACCCTGAAACGTTTTTCCAGCGGCTCGAGATGAATATCCGAAGCCCTGTTCCTGAACGCTTCAAGAATAATAAGACTGACAAGCTTGATGATAGGTGCATCAGATTCAGTTACATCAGCCTGGATCAACAGATCATCCTTGCTGGCAACATCAACCGTATTGTCACCAATCTGATCAAGCATGGTCTCAACAGAAGACTCAACGGCATAAAACTTATCAAGCATCATCTTGATTTCTTCACGCGGCGCAATCACACCCTCAACGTTGCATTTCAGCATGTACCGGAGCATGTCAAGCGTATCAAAATCAAGAGGGTCACCCATCGCAACGGTCAATGTGTCACCCGTCTTATAAACGGGAACAACCTTGTAGCGACGGGCTGTTTCAACAGAAATCATGTCCCGAATTTCCGGGGCCAGATCCACACCCTTCAGGCTCATGACTTCCATGCCGAACTGGCTGGCAAGTATCGCGAGAATATCAGATTCGGTCAGAGCTCCGGACTCAATGATCCGGTCGACGACACTGGTTTCAGTGTTACTCGATGGCACCTCGAGTATCTTCTGAACCTGCTCATCAGTGACCGAGCCGTGTTCCTTTAAAATCTGAAGAACGTATTCGTCATTTGACGTCAAGCAAACCTCCAAACCTGATCAAAAGCACATCTGCCAAATTAAAAGGGATTCTACCCGCCCCTCTTCATCTTTTCAACCTTCAACTTATCTTCTATGATGCTGGCCACAAGCTGTGGATTTGCTTTGCCACGGCTCATTTTCATGACCTGCCCTACAATATACTTGGCAGCAACGTCCTTTCCTGCCAAATAATCACTTACCGACTTGGCATTCTCAGCTATCGCCTGATCTACAAACTTCTCTATCGCACCGGAATCACTGACTTGCACCAGCCCTTTTTCCCTTACAATCTGATCAGGTTCCCCTCCTTTCTCAAACAGAAGGGCAAAAACCTCCTTGGCACTGTTGGAATTAATGACCTTTTCATCCACAAGTTTTACCAACCCTGCAAGTGCCGCAGGAGTAACGACAACTTTCCTGATATCCATCTCACGCTCAGATAACAACCTGAGCATTTCCGTCATAATCCAGTTCGAAATCGCCTTAGGATTGGACGACAGTTTCGCCGACTGCTCAAAAAAATCCGCCACAGCCACATCTGCGGTCAAAACCCCGGCATCGTATTCCGGAATGGAATACTGCTGTATAAACCTTTCACGCCTGGTTCTTGGCAATTCAGGAAGATTCCTGCGCAACTCTTCAATCTGCTCACACGACGTAACTACCGGCGCGAGATCAGGCTCTGGAAAATACCGGTAGTCATGAGCATATTCCTTGGATCTCATTGCAATGGTGACCCCAGTCTCGACCTCCCAGCGCCTTGTCTCCTGGAATATCTTACCCCCTGACTCAAGAACATCCACCTGGCGGGGTATCTCATACTTGAGGGCATTCAAGACCCCTTTGAAAGTATTCAGGTTCTTTATCTCTGTCTTAGTCCCGAATTCCTTCTGCCCCTCGGGACGAACACTGCAATTAACATCACAACGGACATTCCCCTCCTCAAGGTTACAATCACTCACCCCGGCATAAAGCAATATTTGCTTCAACGCCAGCAGGTAGGCAAACGCTTCCTCGGGCGAAGAAATATCAGGCTCAGATACAATTTCCATTAGAGGCACACCTGCCCGGTTGAAATCAATGCCGCTGGAATGCTGAAAATGCATATTCTTCCCAACATCCTCTTCAAGATGAATTCTGGTAACACCAATCCGCCTGGACACACCGTCAATATCAATCTCCACCGAACCGCCTACACATAACGGCTTATCATACTGTGAAATCTGGTAATTTTTAGGCATATCCGGATAGAAATAACTCTTCCTGTCAAACTTGCTGAATTCACTGATCCTGGACCCGATCATAAGGCCGGAAATAATTGTCATCTTGACGGCATCCCTGTTCATCACAGGCATTGCACCAGGATAACCAAGACACACAGGACAAACATGCGTATTAGGAGCCGCCCCAAAAGCTGTGCTGCAGCCACAGAACATTTTCGATCTGGTCCTGAGCTGAACATGAACCTCAAGCCCTATTGTAGTCAGATATCTCATTTACAAAACCTTGAATGCCTTTATTCCCCGTACCGGATCAACCCCCTGGCCGATTCGTAAGCATGCCCTGCACGCAAAATGTTTTCTTCCCGGAAAGCCGGACCAAGCACCTGCAACCCTATCGGCAAGCCCTGCGAACTCATCCCGCATGGCACCGAAAGTCCACAGATACCGGCCAAATTTGCCGTAACAGTGAAAATATCTCCAAGATACATCCGCAGAGGATCGCTCGACGTCTCTCCGATCTTATACGGAACAGTCGGAGAGACAGGAGTAAGCAGCGCATCACACTGCATGAACACATTCTCAAAATCACGTTTGATCAGCGTGCGGACTTTCTGGGCTGAAAGATAATAAGCATCATAATAGCCACTGCTTAAAACATATGTTCCAAGAATAATTCTCCGCTTGACCTCTGCCCCAAATCCAGCCGCACGGGTCTTACCGTACATATCAATCGGATCCTCTGCCCCGGCAGCACGGAAACCATACCGAACACCGTCAAAACGCGCCAGGTTCGCAGAGGCTTCCGCCGTGGCAATGATGTAATACGTAGAAATTGCATAATCGGTATGAGGAAGACTCACTTCGACAACCTCCGCACCAAGGCCTCCACACACCTCAACAGCCGTCCGGACTGCTGCTTCCACCTCCGGATCCATCCCTTTCACAAAGTATTCTTTTGGCAGGCCAAGCTTCATGCCTTTAAGATCACCCGACAGAGAAGTCAAATAGTCCGGCACAGGAACGTCAACAGAAGTGGAATCCATCTCATCCCGGCCAGCCATGACACCCAAAAGAACTGCGGCATCTTTCACATTCTTTGTAATGGGACCGATCTGGTCTAGCGACGAAGCAAATGCCGTCAAACCGTAGCGGGAAATCCGCCCGTATGTAGGCTTCAAGCCCACACAACCACAAAAGGCCGCCGGCTGACGGATCGATCCACCTGTGTCAGTACCAAGCGCTGCAATCGCCTCACCTCCGGCAACTGCCGCAGCAGAACCGCCACTTGACCCTCCAGGCACATACGCGATATTACGGGGGTTCTTCGTAATTTTAAATCCGGAATTCTCGGTTGATGAGCCCATGGCAAACTCATCCATGTTTGTCCTGCCTACAAGGACTGCACCTTCGCGTCTAAGCATTGCCACGGCAGTTGCATCGTAAGGGGCTATATATCCCTGTAATATTTTAGATGCACAGGTACAAGGCTGCCCCCGGACATTCAACACATCCTTGACTGCAAGTGGTATACCTAACAACCTTCCCTTCCGTCCTTCGGATCTCGCCTTGTCAGCAGCCATGGCCTGACTGACAGCATCATTCTCATCAACGGAAAGATAAGCACCCAAAGTCCCGTCAATCCGACGGATCTCATTCAAGAGTACGGAAACAAGTTCCACTGAAGTACATTGCTTACCCTCCAGGAGGGCTATTGCCTCGCATATCGTCATATTCGCAATACTCAGGGACATAAAAAACCTATTCGATAATCTTCGGAACCTGGAACTGATCACTCACCTGTGCCGGAGCATTAGCCATCACTTGTTCGACGGCAAGGCCAGGCTTAACAACATCTTCACGAAAAACATTCTGCAACGTCACTGCATGGGAAGTTGGTTCAACATTCGACAGATCGAGCTCGTCTATCTTCTTCATGTAGCCGACAATGTGATCCAGCTGACCCTGAAATGTCTGAACCTCTGTGTCTGCAAGGTAAAGCCGTGCCAAACGGGCAACATAAGCCACATCAATTTTATCAGTCGTTTCTTTATCTAAAGCAGCCATCCTCTTCTCTTTCCATCTATTCAAAAAGACATCAACGAAATTGAAATATACGAAAGTTAACTGCAAAAGTCTTGAGAAATTTACACAGGAATTTCAGACTAAGCATCAGCGATCACCACCATACTCATTGGTCCAATAAATAATTGCAACCTGATCATCCGTTCAGTATCATGCAAAAAAAGTTAAGACAGGAGGATCGATTATGAAGAATTCAGTGTCATCTCTCGCCAAGTTGCTGTTTTGCATAACCACGATATCATTGTTTAGCGGTTGCGCGGCATTCAGAATTTCCGTCGATGAACGAGATCCCACTCAGAAAGCAGGACTCACCGCAGAATATGACCAGCAGGATTTACTTTGGCTTGGGGAAACCATGGCTGAGGCGATTATCGGCAATCCATTCCCTCCTTCCGGCGACAAAACACCCATACTTGTAGAGCTCGGGATCCAAAACCGAACCCAGGAACACCTTGACACCAAAGCACTAGCCGACACCCTCACCACAAAACTCCTTGATACTGGAAAAATACAGCTTGTGGACTCTTCGGCAAGGGATTCTCTTCTCAAGGAACAGGGCTATCAACTTGCGAACTGTACCCCTGAAACCCAGACAAAGATCGGAAAGCAACTGGGTGCAAAATACATGATGACCGGTGCAATTACTGAAATAGAGACAAAGTCGGGCCGGCAAGCCAGAGTTTCGAAACAACAGGATGTTTACTTCCAGCTTACTGTAAGAATAACCGATCTTGAAACCGGCCTGGTTAAAGTGAGCAAGCAGATAGACAGGCTTCGCAGGGCCAGCAAACCCATCATCGGATGGTAACCACTTCTGTTGCTGACGGCAGAGGACAAATGACTGAGACAATCTTTTGCCGGCTCAAGCAGAAGAATCAGAGATTCAGGATTTCGGAGTTAGCAATGGCATTTATTCGAAAGATATTAACCAGCGCACTCCCATTCCTGTTGCTTATTTACACCTCAGGCTGTTCCACACCAACAGGAGTGGCAACAGCACGCCAGAATTTCTACATGGGCAACCTCGAAAGGGCCGCACTTTGCCTGACTAACATACCCCCCGATGAATCACACAACAAAGTTCTTATGCTCATGGAACGAGGTACGATCCGTCAAGCAGCCCGTGATTACGACGGCTCAGCCCAAGACTGGCAAAAAGCGGCAAAAACAATAGAACAGCTGGACTACTACAGTGTGTCCAAAGGATCCACCAGCCTCCTCGTGAATGATAATGTCCTGGCATTCCGGGGCACACGATACGAGAGAACACTGCTGCATACAATGAATGCTCAGAACTATCTTGCACTTTCAAAATGGGACGATGCTGCCGTGGAAGCCAGAAATATAGTCAAACAGCTAAAGGATCTAAACGGTTTTCCTGACGACCCGTTCAGTCGTTACGTTGCAGCAGTTTGCTTTGAAATAGACGGGGATATTGAGAGCGCAAAAATTGAATATCGGCGATCATCAGCACTACTTACAAACATCGTCTCTATTGAAGAA
>Ga0156394_1263_pt1 | contig 21401 bp, 15 predicted proteins | sample RifOxyA3_FD_108038 | JGI IMG/M metagenome (GOLD analysis project Ga0156394, IMG submission 108038) | Lentisphaerae bacterium RIFOXYA12_FULL_48_11 | reverse complement strand
TGGTTACAGGGCACGTGTTGTAGCGGTTACCCTGATTGCCGCCATAGTTGTTACCATCGTGAGCCTGATCATCGTGGGACTCGCCGCGTTTTTTAGAAGCGGGAATGAAAGTCTTCCGGCTCTCTTTACGAAGACGGCCGACATTATAGAGGATATGAAGAAGCTATTACCTTCCTGGATTGTTAATGACTATTATCCGCAGGATGCCGAGAGCATCCAGATTGCTGCAGTTGATTGGCTGAATAATCACGCAGCTTCCATTGGTTCCGCGGGAAAGATTGCCGGTCGAGCCGCTGCTCATATTTTGATCGGGATGGTTATCGGGGCAATACTCTCGCTCAGGGAGGCGAACCCCGTTTCCAACCTGAAACCACTGGCGGCGGCACTGTCGGTAAGGGGCCATCGTCTGAGTAAGGCTTTTCGTAATGTTGTTTTTGCCCAGATAAGAATTGCTGCAATTAATGCATTTCTAACGTGGATTTACCTGGGGGTCGTGCTGCCATTAATTGGAATATATCTGCCGCTGACGAAGACCTTGATTGCCATAACATTTGTGGTAGGCCTCATGCCTGTGATTGGTAATATTATTTCAAATACTTTTATTGTGATAGTTAGCCTTAACCATTCTCTACCCATAGCGATTTCATCGCTGACCTTTCTCATAGTGATCCACAAGTTGGAATATTTCCTGAATGCAAAAATTATTGGTTCACAGATTAAGGCTCGTGCCTGGGAACTGCTGGTGGCGATGCTGGTGATGGAGTCCATATTTGGCATTTCAGGAGTGATTGCTGCACCGATCTACTATGCTTACCTCAAGGAGGAGCTTGCCGAAAAGGGCCTGATATGAGGCGGATCTGGATTTATCAAGGGGCTGTTTTCCTCAGCGCTTTTCTTTTCTTTCAGGTGCAACCGATGACATCAAAAGCCCTGTTGCCGATATTCGGCGGCAGCTACCTCGTGTGGGGGCTTTGCATGATTTTTTATCAGGCAGTGCTTCTGTTCGGATATCTTTATGTGCATATGATGCACCGCCGGTTTGGTGTTTTGATTTATGCGAGGATTCACTGGATTCTGCTCTTTTTACCCTTTGCCATGGTGTCTTTGACATTCTTTACGGCTAAACCATCCGTGGAAGGCAGTAATGTAGCTTTTATGACCATAATGGCTCTTTCTTCTGCTGTTGGTATGCCGGTCTTTGCACTTTCAACCACAAGTCTGGTTCTTCAGAAATGGCTTCTGGCATCAGATCTGTCCGAACGTGACAATCCTTACGTACTTTACAGCGGTTCCAACCTCGGATCTATGCTTGGTCTCCTGACTTATCCAGTACTTGTGGAGCCTTTTCTTTCTCTCGACTTGCAATGGCAGATCTGGCTGGCGGGTTATATTTGTCTGATAGTCCTTCATGTTTTCTGCATGCCGCGCAGAACTAATGTTGAAGTCGTGCAAACTGCAATACCCGGGGCTGGTATTCCTTTCAAGCTTGCGAGGCAATGGTTTCTTCTCAGCGCGTCCGGAACGGCGCTTCTGCTTGCAGTGACGAACGTTATTACACTGGACTTGGCATCGATACCATTCCTGTGGATTGTACCGCTTGCAGTTTATCTTGCTGCTTATGTGCTGACATTTAAGCAGAACCCATGGTATCCCAAATGGTGGTCTAAGATTGTTTACTGGGCAATGCTGCTCGGTATGTTCATGTATCTGATGATACAGGTTCGTCTGTCTCTGCCTGTTGCCATTTCTGTGACAATTTACATGTTTATTCTGTTTGCTGTATGCCTGGCTGCAAGTGGCGAACTCGTGCTATCTAAGCCGGTAGATACCAAGCGTGATTTGACTTCATTTTATCTGGTTATTGCTTTGGGAGGACTAGCCGGGAGTCTGTTTGTAGGCTGGGTGATCCCCGTGGTGAGTAAGTCTCTTGTTGAATTACCTCTTGCACTTGTTATGGGGATTGTGTCGCTCTCTCTCTGTACTGAACGCCATCAAAATGGAGAATCACAGATAAAGCATCTATTTGTGAAGCAAATGGTTCCTGTATTGATTTGTGGTGTCATTATTGTGTTTTCTTCAATATTACTTCCAGCGATGGTTATGCGTAGTGGTACGGTTGATGGGAAAGAGCCATTGATTATGGTTTTGGTTGGTATTCCAGTGATGATTGCACTTCTTTGGGCTGTCGGGAAGACTTGGCAATTCCCTGTACTTATGGTGGTGGCGTGTGTTTCCCTTGGATTTACCGAAAGTATAATTTCTGGAGGAAGCTTGGTGGGCAGACTGAGGAATTTTTACGGGATCTATAAGATATATGATGTGGGGAATGTCCGGTATCTTCAGCATGGCACTACACAGCATGGTCGCCAGTATATCTCGGGTGCGAAAGCGGGGTTACCCTTATCGTATCACCATCACTCTGCCCCGGCTGGTGCAGTTCTCGTCTCAACGAACTTTTCGTTCAGGCATATTGGTATGATTGGGTTGGGAACTGGCGCCATGGCAGCGTATTTTGGGGCAGGGCAAGTGTTTACCATCTTTGAGATTGATCCTGATAATATACCGATTGCCGAGAAGAATTTTATTTATCTGCAAAAGGCCAGGCTGCAGGGTGCCACTTTAAACTTTGTTGTAGGTGACGGGAGAATTTCAATGCGGACACTTGATAGCTCGGCGCTTGATTTGCTCCTTATAGATGCTTTTAACAGCGGATCGATCCCTGTTCATCTTCTGACGGTTGAAGCATTGCAGGAGTATTTCAGGGTGCTTGGTGATGACGGTCTTCTTTTTATGCATGTTTCGAACCGTTTTATTGACCTGCCGCCTGTCGTTTGCAGTAATGCCCGCGCCTTGGGATTGAATTTCTGTGAGAAATCAAATGCTGGTCTGGTTGATCCTGACGCAGAGACCAGTCAATGGGTGGCTCTGTCGAACAATCCGGATAAGATTGATCTGCTTGTCAAAGAAATGGGTTGGAGTAGTGTGAGGGCAGGGGTGTCATCACTTCCGAGGCCATGGACGGACAGGTATAGTAATGTGCTGGGTTCTCTCTTCAGTGGGGGTGTCAGTCAGTGAATAAGATCAAGATCATGCAAGTAAATTGACTTTTTTGCCTAATGTTCCCGGATCTGTTTATGCATAGAAATGCTTTATTAATTTTTACGGTTGCCGTCCTGTCTAGGTTTATTCCTGCTTTGATGGTTTACGGATCTGCAGATGTGCTTGAATGGCCTATTGCGGTAGCCCTGTATGAACAGGGCCAGGATCCGTACATGCAGAACACGGTCTTTAACTGGCCGCCGTTCTGGCTTGCGGTTGTAAGATTTCTGCTCCACGGAGGCGCGATTGTTAAGTTGCCAGTACATTTAGTTGTTAAGTTGTTACCGATTATGTCTGATGGTGTGATTGCCTTGGTCATCTACCATATTCTTGTAAAGACGGGCGCTGGTAATAGAAAAGCTTTTATTGGGTCGTTATTTTACGCTTTGAATCCCGTATCGATAGTCATAACAAGCGTGCATGGTAATTTCATCTCAATTCCATTGGCGTTCCTGGTACTTGCATCTTATTCTTTTCTCTGCGGGGATAAGCCTGTTCATGTTGTTCTGTCTTCGCTTGCACTGGGCTGCGGAATAATGTCCAAGATCTGGCCGGCAGTTGCCCTGCCTTTCTTTCTGGTAAGGATTGTGTCATGGAAGAACAGGGGTGTATTTACCCTGCTCGCCATTATGCCTGTAGTCTTTTCGTTGTTTCCGATTTATTTTATAAACAAGGATCTGGTGGTTGATCGATTTATCACTTACCAGAGTCAAGCCGGCTGGTGGGGGCTTACGGGTATAGGGCAAGTATGGCCTTCTTCTTTTACCACGGCCTTTTGTAACGAATATGCAAAGCATGGAGCCAAAGTACTGGTGATTGCGATTATTGCTCTACTCTTTGTGTCACGACGTTGTGATTTGGCCCGTACTTTGTCTGTTCTTCTTCTGGTAGTTGTGTTTCTGATGAACGGCTTTGGTCCACAGTATCTTGTAATGCTTTTGCCTTTTGCTGTAATCAGTGGAGATAGGTGGTTCTTGCCCTATAGCATGCTTGTAACTGTTCTTTTCTGCTTTGAATATGGGCTCTTCAAAATTCCTGGTTGTTATGGGATTCCTGTCACTGGTCCACCATACCCTGATATTTCATATGATGCTTTCCTGGCCTCCGCACGCATAACAAATATGCTTCGCCTGCCTGTATGGTTATTTATAGGAGTCTGGGCTGGAAAAGAGTTAGTTGGGTTTTTCAAGTTGGAATCAGGCTTAACAGCCAGGGCGAGCAGTGTCAGGTACAATTGATTTTTGCACCTGACACTTCGGGAAGGTTAAACGTCGCAGATTTGAACCGCTTTTCTAAGAGACGCAAGTGCATCTTTTTTAGGGGTATATTCGTGGGCAACATATCCTTCATATTTCAGATCTACGATTGCCTGCATTATTGGCGGGTAATAGAGTTCCTGTGACTCGTCAATTTCATTACGGCCCGGTACGCCGGCAGTGTGAATGTGGGCAATATACTGAATATTCTCCTTTAAGGTCGCGATGACATCACCCTCCTGGACCTGCATGTGATAAATGTCATACAGGACTTTTATCCGGGGGCTACCTACCTTTTTCGAAATATCCACGGCCCAGGCGGTTCGGTCGCACTGGTAATCCTTATGGTTACGCTTGGAGTTGAGAAGTTCCATGCATACATTGATTTTCTTTTCTTCGGCATGGGATGCAATTTTCTTCAGGCCTTCAACACAGTTATCAGCTCCGATGTCATCGGCGAGCCCGTCACGATTGCCGGAGAAACATATTACATTCGGGAATCCAGCTTCTGCGCTTGCGTCAATTCCCTTGCGAATTGCCGCAAGGCATTCCTCGTGATTTTCTTTGCGGTTAAGTCCCTTTGTCAGGCTGTGACTTCTTGTAAGAGTGCAGATCAGGCCGTATTTCTTAAGGGTGGGCCATTCATTCTCTCCTATAAAGTCCATTCCTTTGAGCCCGATCTGGACGCATAACTGGCATTTCTCCTCGAAGCTCATTTTAACTTTCCCGAATACTCCGCCGCATGCAGCCTGTTTGATGCGGCCCTTAATCTGGGCAGGTTTGTCTTCGGCCAGGGTTATTTGACTTCCAAGTCCGATAGCTGTCAGTGCTGCGCCGCCAGTAATGGTTTTCAGTAGTTCTCTACGGGTAATTACATTGATATTCTTGTGGATCATGTTCATTCCTCTTGTTGTATGTTGAGCTGTTATTTGAGCACACCGATTAAATTATTGTGGTTCTGGGTGCATGTCAATAACTGATGCTTGCGCATGATTTGGGAAAACACGTTGTGCCTGTATAATATTTACGGGTTTATCGGAATTTATTTCTATTCTTGAGGTCAGTAACTGATTTTAGTATAAAACCCCCAGACATAACGGGATAATGCACATTGACTGAGTGATGGCTGCGGGAACAATGATGAATAATCAATATGACATTCAGCTGGATCGTCACGAGGCAAAGTACATTATTCCGCCAAGTTATGTGCCTCGGATACGAGAGTTCATCAAGCCGTTCTGTATTTCTGATCCTCATGGTCAGGGGGAATTTCCAGAATATGTCATAACGACCCTGCAGTTAGACTCGCCTTCCTTGTCTCTTTGTCACGCCAAGGAGTGGGAAGTGGTGAACCGGTTCAAGCTGAGGGCTCGTACATATGGTAGTGATCCCTCTGCGCCGGTGTTCCTGGAGGTGAAACGAAAGTATCGTGGTTGTATCCAAAAGAGTCGTGCGTGTATACCAATAGAAGCATGGAAGTCGGATGTTATAAAGAGACCTGAATCTGCGCCAGTTTTCTGGTCAAAGAAAGAAGAGGCCGCTTACATTGAGTTTATCAGGCTGGTGAAACTGATAGGTGCAGAACCCGTTACGTTGATCCGCTATACCAGGGAAGCATACATGGGGAAAATAGATCACTATGCCAGGGTAACATTTGACCGGAAGCTGCAGTACCTGCCGACCAGGGAGTGGGATTTGAAAGGGGATGGCAAGCGATGGTTTTCAATGGATACAGGGTTGGCTCAGAACAAAATGAACAAGTACTCCGGTGTCGTGTTGGAGCTGAAAACCTTAAGCGATGCTCCTCAATGGATGATAGATCTCGTGATAGAGTTTGATCTAGTAAGAACCGGTAATTGCAAGTACACTACGGCCGTTGGATTAGAGTCGTTATTTCGAGGAACTCCGGAAATGCCTTTTTATGGGATGGAGTTGATGACCTACTGATTTGTGAATCTTAATGACGTTCTGCCACTACAGAATTAATAGGGGACCTGGTAATGGGTGATTTTGTGACAACGTTGGGAACTTCTGAGGTGTTGAGCATCCAGCAGATATTTTGCGGGTTAATAACTAGTTTTGTGCTATGTATGGTTTTAGCTTCTGTCTACCGATGGACCTTCCAGGGATTATCCTATTCACGTTCTTATATTCATACGCTGGTGCTGGGAGGGATGATTACGAGCCTGGTGATTATGGCCATAGGTAATAATCTCGCTCGTGGTATTGGTATCCTTGGTACGTTGGCCCTTATCCGCTTCCGTACTCCGATTCGTGATCCTCGTGATATGATGTTCCTTTTTGCCAGTCTTGCTGTGGGTATTGGTTGTGGGGCTGGTGTTTATAGTGTACCGGTTGTTGGGACTATCACGATTTCAATAGCAGCGTTGTTGTTGCACTGGTCGCCGTTTGCGTCAAGACGTGAGTACGAGGGCCTGTTGAGGTTTATGCTCCCGGTTGATTCTCCGGCTGAGAGTAAGATTAAAGAACTTCTCCGTACTTGTTGTTCAGCATTCCAGTTGATTGCCATTCGTGAGTCGGTTCAGGGGGATGTGATAGAACATTCATATCAGGTAAGGCTGCTTGATCCTTCGTATCAGAAAGATCTTCTCGATGGTATGAATAAGATTGAAGATGTTGCTGAGGCCAGCCTGCTTATGCAGCGAACCACCGTTGAGCTATAGTCCTTTTCCTCGAATTTGCATTTTATCACAAGTGTTCTCAGGAAGGTGGTCGAACCCTTTTATGCAATTTAAACTGTTTAGAAAGCGCGTGTAAGGGCTTTCAGGGCATGCAACCCGCTGATGTGATTCAAGGCGCGAGCCATCATTGTTATTGCAGGCTTGATATAGCCGGCAAATCTTTCTGTTCCAGGTAGAGCGCTCAGCCTTCCATATGCTCCGAGTGCCTGTGCAAGTCGTTGTACAGCGGCATACCAGAATGTTTGCAGTATCTCTTTTCTGTTGGCGCTTCGACTTGCATAATAATCAAGAAGTCGATCCTGCATGTCTGTCGAAAGCATTACGTACGGATCGCAAAGAAGAGATGCGACATCGTATGCAGGTGGTCCAAGCCTTAGTCCCTGAAAATCAACAAAGTAAGGATGATTGTTCTGTATAAAGATATTGCTGGATTGCATGTCACGGTGAAGTAATACTCCCTTGGTTCCCGTAAGTTTATGCGCAACTTCTTCGAGATCGTTCATTATAGCGCGGATCGCTCTGTGGTTCATTTGCAGTCTTCTGGTGAGTAAATGATCCTCAAGAAGTTGTCTTTCCCACTTGTAAAGGGTGGGCGAGAAAGGCGATTGAAGGTGTATTTTGGCTTGCTGTGCGTATCTGACCGGAATCGTATGAAGTGCATTTAAAGCCCGTAGTATCCGGTAATACATTGCTTCCAGTTTGCCTGCACCGGCTTCTTTTGCATATTCTTCCAGTGGGGAACTTCCGAGGTCTTCCATTACTGTGACACAGATCTCCGGGGCATCGAACAAAATCCGAGGTACAGGAATTTGATTTTCAAGGAGGAACTGTGCTATTTCGGCGTAATGAAGGTTCTCTTCGCGCTCGGTGCTATAGTGAATGTAAATAGCGCTCTTGTTGCCGTTGATTAACCTGGTGAATGAACGTGCTGAACCTCTTGCGCCGAGAGGGATCGCTGTGGTTTGACTTGGTTGCCATCCGAGGCTGGCGAGTGCAACAACCAGCGAGTTGTTGTTCTTACATTTGTCACATTGAATGGCAATTTCAAAGACTGGCCCTTGTGCTCTACTATTCCTGGCAAGAATGGCATTCTTTATTTGTGCAGATTTCCTTACCGTAACGTTATCCCAGAGGACGGAATCAGTGATTTTTGTGTCACTTGCTACTGCTACATTGCTGCCTATGGCCGCAAACCCGTTTATTGTTACTCCCCTGCGGTGGAGAGAAGAGATTTGATCAAGCTGCCTTTTATCAAAGAGGCACGCCCCTGGTTTTTGTGTCTTCCAGGCGTCAATAATCTGTCGATGGGCGTCGATATATTGACTTATTGTTCCTATATCGAACCAGAACGTGTTATCAGGCGATATACCGGATATTTTATGTCCATCAGACATTGCTGCAGAATAGGCTTCGATAGTTGATGAAAATGCTGTTTTTGGGAGATATCTGAGTATGGCAGGCGATAACAACTGTAACCCGCAAAATGTGTACGTGTTGCTTTTCCCAGGATGTTTGCTGTGAAAACAGCTAATTCTGTTATCTTTCATTTCAACTGTACGTGGGCCCAGTTCAGGATGCAGCCAGAGGGCAGAGATAGGTTTATCTTTTTTTCCAAATTCGCGTAGAAATGGTTCCGCTGAAATATCGGCAACAATATCGGTATTCACCACCCAGAAGTCGGCGTCTTGTATGAACCAGGATGCCTTGCGGATAGCACCACCTGTTCCAAGTATGTGGGGCTCATAAGAAAACTCTACTTGCACATCTTTAACAGGGTTGTCATTAAAATAATTTAGAATAACTTCGGCATTATGATGGAGATTGATTAGAATTTCCCTGACGCCAAATTTCTTCATCAAATTGATCATGTGAGCAATAGAAGGTTTCCCCCATATGGGCATCATTGGCTTTGGAAGATCGTCCGATAAAGGTTGGATACGGGTGCCGTATCCAGCGGCGAGAAGTATTGCTTTAGAGGGATATTTGGTTTTCATTGATAAACCCTGTGATTAGGACAGATTAAAACATCTTGGGATGTGTCATGATTTCTGTTTCTGTGATTTAGACTTTCATCTGGAACGGCTTTCCATGGTATAGGATGTGTTTCTGTCGTTGCTTATTAAATATGGCAAGATCCTTTTGCCAGCGGGCAGAGATGGTTTTACTGTTTTCCCCGTCCAAGAGCGCTTTACGCACAGAGTCAGTTCCGAATAATTTATCAAACCATTCAGACCTGGTATTTCGTTTGTTCCATACTTGGTTTGTTCCATACAGTTCCTGGAGACTGCAAATCAGCGACACTGTCGTGACTATTGGCTTAAACCTGTCCGGATCAGTAATTCGCATCCAGATTCCGTCGACTATATTAGGTGTTCCTGTGCATGGGCGTGTGTTATATCTGTGTGGAGTAAATTCTACTCCGGGCAGTTTCTGTGCTGAAAGGGATCCTGCCAGTTCTTTTCCGTTGATCCATTTTGCTCCAATCAGTTGAAAAGGCAGGCATGTTTTTCTTCCACAATCAATCGATTGTAATCCTTCACAAAAGACGGTTGCGGGAAAGCATGCGGCGGATTCCCATGATACAATGGCTGGAGACGGAGGCAGGAATGGAGGCCAGTCTGACTGCCTTTCTGTTTGTCTCTTGTAATGCTGCATTCTTGCGACTTTGACATCCAGGTCCAGGCTCAGCGCTTCCTTGAGCCACAACGCTGTTTCGCCCGGTGTCATTCCGTAAGACATAGGACTTGGAACCATTGCCACAAAACTTGAGAAGTTATTTTCGGTAAGAGGCCCGTCAGTAATGTTCGGCAATGGGATAGGTCTGTCGGCTATAATAACTTCTTTATTATTCTCCGAAGCGGCTTCCAGAACATATCGGAGAGTTGACACAAATGTATATGGACGCGCACCCAAGTCCTGGATGTCAAAAACAATTGTATCGACATTTTTTAGCATGGAAGGGGTGGGTTTCCTTGTTTTGCCATACAGTGAGAATACAGGGATATCCCAAGAAGGATGTATTATGTCATTACATAGCTCGCCTGCGTTGGCTGTGCCAAAAAAACCATGCTCAGGTCCCATCAAACAAGTGAGCCTTGTTTCGCTATGCAGCCTATTGGCGCTGGGACAACCCTTGGAATCAACGGCAGCCGCATGACTTACCAGCCCTATACGCTTACAGGAAAGCCATTTTCGCTTTTGCTGGAGCAGTACATCTATGCCTGGTAGAAAACAATTCATCATTTCGCATTCTCTTTAATATTGACTGCATCGTCAAGCATGACGGAATGATATCACTCAATACTATAGCCTGTTGAATAACCAACTTGTGTCCTGTTCACTTCCATGGCAGGATTGAATGTATAAAGAAAGGTCATGCATGCATATTTATTATCGTATATTCCTTCTGTTTATTATGGCGGTATCCTTTTCCTATTCTCAGAATACTGCTGAGTCGGTAGTGAAATTAGATCTTTTACCTGGAGAAGTATGGTGGGGCGGTGCCGTAACTCTTGGCAGCAAAATGCCATTTGGTTCTGAACCTTTGGAAATAAACCTCCACGGCAATAATCGTGGCAATCAGTATGCACCTCTGCTCCTTTCTTCGAAAGGGCGCTATGTCTGGTGCGAAAAAGCATTTATCTTTTCAATTAAGGATAATACTTTGCAGGTATCTTCTGAAAGAAATACACTCAATCACGGCAAGCCTGGTTCTCATTTGCGTGATGCTTTTTGCTATGCCTCGAAACATTATTTTCCTGCTGATGGAAAGCAGCCTGATTCTGCTTTGTTTTCTGCACCACAGTACAATACATGGATCGAGTTAATGTATGACCAGAACCAACGTGACATTTTAAAGTACGCACATGCAGTTATCGATAACGGAATGCCGCCAGGCGTGTTGATGATTGATGATAACTGGCAGGAAGATTACGGAAAGTGGAATTTCCATCCTGGTCGTTTCATTGATCCTCATGCCATGATCCTGGAACTGCACAATATGGGGTTTAAGGTGATGCTTTGGGTATGTCCATTTGTGAGTGCCGATTGCGATGTGTATAGAGCGCTTGCCAGGAAAAATGCATTCTTTATGGAGAAAGCAGGCGATCCGGCAATGGTTACATGGTGGAATGGCAAGAGTGCCATGCTGGATTTATCCAACCCTGAAGCAAAGGATTGGTTTACAGCTGAGCTTACACGCCTGCAGGCAAAGTATGGAGTGGATGGGTACAAGCTGGATGCAGGTGACACATCATTTTACAAGAATACGTATATTGCACATGAGAAACTCGATGTTAATGAGCATGCAGGTCGTTTTGGTGAAATAGGCCTGGCATTTCCTCTGAATGAATACAGGGCATGCTGGAAACTGGCAGGGCGTCCGCTTGTCCAGCGTCTGCGAGATAAGAACCACAACTGGGAAGATTTAAAGAAACTGATTCCGGACCTGATTGCTGCGGGCCTGCTTGGTTATTCTTTCGTATGTCCTGACATGATAGGGGGAGGCGAATTTCAATCCTTTCTTGATCTCAAAGCAATTGATCAGGATCTCGTGGTGCGTTCTGCGCAAACTCATGCGCTTGCGCCAATGATGCAGTTTTCTGTTGCACCATGGCGTGTTCTGGATGCTGCGCATCTTTCTGCTGTGAAAAAAGCCGTTGCGCTTCGTATGAGTTTTACGAAAAGTATACTGAAACTGGCCAAGGATAGTGCAACATCTGGTGAGCCGATTTTAAGGCCTATGGCATATGTATTTCCAGAGGGTGGATATGAAAGAATAAACGATCAGTTCATGATGGGTGATGATTTGCTGGTCGTGCCTATGATCAGCAAAGGTAAATCCCGGAAGGCATTTATACCAAAAGGTAAATGGAAAGCTGATGATGGAAGTGTTGTTAATGGTCCTGTGGAAATAAATCTTGATGTACCGCTCGAACGTTTGCCTTATTTTGAACGCATGTGATGTGCAATAAATAAAATGAGTAATCGATGGAGGTGTAATGCACTTGGTTAAATATGTTTCCTTGGCTTTATCTGTGCTGATAACATTTAGTTCTCTGGCGCAGGCTGCTGTTTTTGACAAGATCAGGCTTGATGATGCCTGGTTAAAACCGCCCAGAACTAGTTCTGCACCTGAGTTTGAAAAGAATGGCGTGAAGGCAATTTATTATGAAGGGGTGCCACTGGATGGCAAACCTACACGTGTTTTTGCATTTTACGGTGTGCCGGTTGCCCAAAACGGGCAGAAGGTTCCAGGTATTGTACTGATTCACGGCGGAGGTGGAACAGCATTTGAAAGTTGGGTGGAGTTGTGGAATAAGCGAGGTTATGCAGCCATTGCAATGGATACCTGCGGCTGTCTGCCAAAAGGCAGCAAACCTAACTCGCGTTTTTCGAATAAATGGGAACGATTGCCAGATGGTGGCCCAGCAGGATGGGGCGGATTCGAACAAATTGATGCGCTGCCTGGCAACCAGTGGACTTTTCATGCTGTAAGTGCGGCAATCATCGGTCATTCGTTGCTCAGGTCGCTACCGGGTGTCGATTCAGACCGTATTGGTGTTACGGGAATATCATGGGGTGGATATCTTACATGTATAGTGGCTGGGATCGATTCACGTCTGAAGTTTGCAGTTCCTGTATATGGATGTGGATTCCTTGGCGATAATTCAACCTGGCTTGGCAAGTTCACGGAAATGGGACCGGATAAATCCGGCCGTTGGCTTAGATGGTGGGACCCGTCTGTTTATCTGAAAGATGCAATTGTTCCAATGTTATGGGTTACCGGCAGTAATGATTTTGCTTATCCATTTGACTCCTTACAAAAGTCGTATCGGCTTCCAAAGGGGCCACGAACGCTTTGCATTAAAGTCCGAATGCCACATGGGCACGGTGGGGCTGGTGAAAATCCTGAGGAAATTCTGGCATTTGCCGAGAATCTGGTTCGAACCGGAAAGCCTTTGGCGAAGATAACAGGGCAGGATAAGGAAGATTCGCAGATATGGGCCAGTTTTTCATCTGAGGTGGCTGTGACAAAGGCTGAGTTGAATTTTACAAAAGATACAGGGAAGTGGCAGCAGAGAAAATGGGAAACATTACCCGCAACACTAGATGTTACTGCGAAAAAAGCCAGTGCCACACTGCCCGACGGGGTAAAGGTGTATTATCTTAATCTTATCGATGAGCGCGGATTCTATGTGAGTTCTGAACATGTTGAAATTCCGTAGTTCGGCAACCGGCCTCTGGCCGGATTATTCATTGAAGAAACAATCGAAATCGAACTGATCACAACATGTTTATCTTGTCATCCTGAGGTGGCATTATGACCTGGATAGTCCATTTTGCGTCATGAGTACTATCGAAAATTACCGCCTCGGTAATTCCTCGGATGGCAGGGACAAGGCTGAATCTTTTAGTTGTGAGAAGTTCAAACAGTATCGACAGGCTTGTCCGGATGGCATGGGCCCGTGGCTTATGTATTGGCGCCAGAACTTTCCCGGTTTGGATAATAAATGCAGGGGTGACAATGGCAGCGCGATGAAGAACTGGTGGCCGTTCTTATTCTATTGATTAAAGACCTTCGGTCTGTCTGATTGAATCCTATTTCTCTACGGGTACTACAATGCCCCTCATAATTACTTTCTGGCAAAGCACAAAGGCAATAAATGTGGGTATAGCCGCAACCAGAAGAGCTGCGAAGGTCAGGCCCATATGTCCTTCAATCTGGAGCTGATAGAGAAACACCATAAGGGTCCACATTTTTTCGTCCGGGCAAAGGATGAAGGCAAACATGAAATTGCCATAGGCTGCTGTGAATGCACCTAGGGCAAGTACCGCTAGAATCGGTTTGGAAAGCGACATGGTGATATGCCAGAAAATTGTCCACTCTCCGGCTCCGTCCATTTCGGCGGATTCGTATAGTTCCCTGGGTAATGAGTCGAAAAAGCCTTTTAATAGGAAAATGTTGAAACCGTTGGCTACACCCGGAAGAATTAATGCTGAGAACGTGTTGAGCATATCTAGGTGCTTAAGAAGTAAAAAGCTGGGGATCATAGCGACGGCTGGAGGAAATGCCATTGTAGCCATGCAGAAAAGTAAGATTTTGTATGTGCTGGGCAGCTTGAACCTGCTTAGGGCATAGGCAGCAACAGGATTGATTGTCAGTGCGAAAACTACGGCAAGAACGCAGTAAATAACGGTATTGGATAGAGCTCTTCCATGAAGGAGTATGTAGTCCATTACCTGTTTATAGTTTGCAGAAATGAATTCAGATCTGATTTCCTTTTTGTTTGCAAGAAAATCAGAGTAGTCAACTTCACTTGTGGGCAGTGGAATTGAATTAAAAGACTTATAATGTGCTTTGTGGGCCAGGTTCACGGCCGACAAGTCATTTCTATATTTTTTAACAAGAAAATGACGGAATTCGATTTCAGGGCTGGTGATTGTGATATGTTGGGAGGGTACGCGCCTTATAAATTCTGCCCAGTCAACGAGTTGATTTGAAGTGTGAAGCAGGTCGTTTGGGAAAGGAATCGAATCGAAAGATGTATAAGACGTACCGTAACGGACATTGATCTGTTTAAGGTCGTTATTGTAACGGTCGGATAGGTACTGTGAAAACAATGGTTTTGCTGCCTGATTGACCAGGATAAACTGGAGATTGACTTCATCACGGACGAAGAGTTCCCAGTCTTTCTTTTCAACAATGTTCCGAGGTTCAATGGTAAGAAGAGAAATCTCACTATAGTTTGTATATGCAGTATTGTGTGACCTGTTATAAGCACTTATGTCACGACTGTATATGGGTTCGAGAAATGTTTGTACAAAAAGACCATCCAGGCTGGGGTAGGTCCGGAACCATTCCGGTTGTTGTGATTTAAAATTATAGAATTCCTTTTCAATAGGTGTTCCACCCAGCTGGTATCGCCGTTCTGTAAGCCGTTCGACAATACCTCCCACTGCCACCCAGCTCTGGACCTGGTTGTCGAATTTGGCATTAAAGACCATGATGTCATTGGTGGAGAGATCGGCGAGACGATTGCGAAACTCCCTTTGTTTCCGGAGTAGAAGTCGATCTCCTGTGTGAAACATGTATCCAAGGTTATACCAGCCTGACGTCATTATTCCAGATGCTTCAAATTCCTTCCAGTCACTTACTTTCTGTCTGTTAACCTGTTCGGGGCGATTAATAAGTCTGAATTCATAGACTCTGGAACGATTGTATGGATTATATTTCGTGAGAGAGTTGTTATATTTGCATTCCAGGTGCTTACGGTAGAGTGTCGAATCATCATGAAAGAATGATGGAATGATATCAAAATCGTTCCTATCAACATTGGTTTTAAAGGAGCCGGAAATCATTATCAGGAAGGGGTAAACCATCGTGATTGCTCCGGCTGTGAGGCACGCATAGATGCCGGCAATCAGCATTTTTGTTGATGGTGCTTTCCTGCCCACATTTGATATCAAAGACATCGTATCATACTCCGATTTGCCATGGCTATTTGATCCCTTCGGCAGTTTTGAATTCCACTCTGGATAGTCGTTTCATCTGCAATACCGTGAAACCGATGAGCATTGCACCAAGAATCCAGGCCGTAGCTGTTGCAAATCCGAATTTGAGATGGACGAATGCATCGTAAAATACTTTAAGGGCGAGCACTTGTGTTTCACCCGCAGGGCCACCGCCGGTCATTGCCAGAATGTATTCTGCGACACGGAATGCATTAATGACTGCTCCGATAAAATTCATAAATATCAGGACGCTGATCATGGGAATCGTCACATGCCATATTTTTCCGAAAAAACCGGCACCATCGAGATCTGCTGCCTCATATAAATCCTCTGGTATTGTTTTTAATGCAGCGAGATATATAAGGCAACCGGGGCCGAGCCCTGCCCATATAGTGGGCAGTATGACGCACGGCATTGCCCATCGGGGATTCTCAAGCCATCGTTGAGGGGGTAGGGGGAATGGATTGTAAATAAACATTAAAGTAAGCCCGGTTAGAGTTATTGCGGTGAGTGTTGCCAGAACACGTGCTGAGATAACATGACCGTTTTTGGCATTAAAATATGAGGAAAGAGCCAGGATTGCAGCAATCAATATGGTCATCGAATACCATCCCCATGGAGGAATGCCTGTAATAATCTGGTTGAGGAGGCCTCGTTCCGAAGGTTCAAAGAAATTCTTCCACATGAGCATTACAACAAGTCCGGATATTACGGCAGGGAGGTAATAGAGGGTTCTGAACAATACTTTTCCCTTGGGGACCTCGTGCAACAGAATTGCAAGGGCAATAGGAGTGAAGAACCCCATCAGGATTGAAAGAAAAGCATACCAGAGACTCGCCCTCAAAGATTGCCAGAATTCAGGATCCCAAAGTACTGCAGCAAAATTATCTATGCCTACCCAAGTGCTTGGCAGGAGTATGTGATAATCCTGAAGAGCCATGGTCGCACCCCAGAACATCGGAATATAGCGCCAAAGTGTAATCAGTAAGACCGCCGGTAGTAAAAGAAAGTAAGCGAACCGGAACCTTTTGAACTGCCAATCACCTTTCGAACCTTTCGGGGTAAAAACCGTGATGACGTATCTAAATAAAAGGATGAAACCAACAAGTATTGTGGTTGCGAGAATAGAAGCGACAATACGCCGCAGCTTTAATTTGGCTGGTGGGATATGCCCAATCATTTTTTCATTTGCACGTTGTGCGTAATCGTCCAGTATTTCCGATATTCTTTTCGTTGTCCTGGCCGAGGGGTTTCTTCCTAATCCTTCAATTTGCATTTGGTCGGCGGGAATGGCCATATAGTTATAGATCATCTGACAATTATGACCATAAGGTTCAGGTTCGCCGTTGGCTATTGCTTCTCTAAAAGCATCCCGCCAGCTTTGGGGAATACGTCTCAGGTAGTCAGTATATCCAAGCCTTTCGAGTGTTACCGGATTTGCGAATATTCCATATCCGTTCTCGACAAGTATTTTTGTTCGAAGATCTTTTGCTTCCCGTGATCCCATGAAATGGACAAATTTCCAGGCAGCATCAAGGGTCTGCGGTCCCTTTGATGCAGTCCCTGAAAAAATGCCGCACATGGCACAGTTAATTTCTGAAGACCTTTTACCTGAAGGTCCTGCAGGTACTGGCGCAATACCCACAAGTTCCGGGTTGATATCTGCCAGAAGATCGTCGGTAAAATATCTTTCAATCATGGCTATCTGGCCCTGCGCCCATTTAAGGCCTGATGCATCGTCACGACAGACAACTCCTTCGATTACTCGGCCAGATGAATTCTTCCAGGTTCCCTGGAGCAACTTTGCAATAAATTCATATGCGACAACTGCTTGTTGGGAATTAAAAGAGGCATACCAGTTCCCGTCGTTTCTTTCTTCCATTGCCTTGGCACCTGCAGAACAGAGAATTGAATAAAAATAGGCTGACCAATGCGGGCTTCTCGTCCAAGCAAGGCCGTATGTCCCTTTTGCAGGATTAGTGCAGCGGCGAGAGAAATCAAGGAGTTCATCCCAGTTACGTGGCGGATGTTCAGGATCAAGTCCCGAAGCTTGGAATAGATCTTTACGCCAGCAGAGACCCTTAACATATGTGCCATAGGGAAGGGCATAGAAGTGCTTCTGAACATCAATACCGCTTCGTTTCCCAGGTCCATGCCGGAAAATAACTTTTCGAACCTGGGGCAGTATTCTGTCACTTTGCTCTTCTTCCGACAGATTGCCGATCCACTGGTCGAGAGGATAAAGAAACCCTTCCTGGATATATGTGTCGGACTGGCGAAAGTTTACGTAAATCACATCAGGGCTGACTCCGCCGGCAATGGCCATAAGTGGCTTTGTATCCATGGAACTCATTTCCGGAATTTCGAGTCCAGTAGGTGCTGATAGCTTGATGTATGGGTATTTCTTTTGGAAAGCATCAATCACAGCTCGAAAACAGCGTGTATCGATGCGTGTATCTTCAGGTCGGGGAAGTTCCCATACAGTTAAGTTAACCACAGGCTGGTTGTCTTGTGCTTTTACATTTGCACATAACAAAACGATGGCAAGAATGAAAAACATCAGGAATATCTCAATTTGTCGTATCATTGTTTTAACACAATGCCATTTCAGGCTGGTGCTTGTAAATCCTTCTGTGACATGATATTGAAATTATGAGTTTGATAATACCGATGACATAGATTCAGTAACGATTAACAAAGATATCAGTCGAGGAACTAATGATCAGGGCATGTGATTTTAAAAAAGGCGATGTTGTTCTAATAGGCGAAGATCCACACATTATTGAAAGTATTGTAGTTCAAACTCCTGCTGCCAGAGGCACATCTACTTTGTACAAAGTTCGTTTCCGTAATGTTCAGACAAAGAGAAAAGTAGACGAGGCCTTCAGGGGGGATGATGTATTGAAGGAGGCCGATTTTGAAAGAAGAGAAATACAGTACCTTTACAAAGATGCTTCAGGTTGTACTTTCATGGACTTGACTGATTATAGCCAATTTACCCTGATTGAAGAGGATCTCGAAAATGAACTTCCTTATTTAACTGACGGGCTAGAGGGCATATTCTCCCTGGTCTCCGGCGAACGTGTATTGGGAATTGAGTTACCGCCTGTGGTGGAAATGAAAGTCATAGAGACAGATCCAGCGCTCAAGGGAGCATCGGCTACTTCGCGCAACAAACCAGCCAAGATGGCTACAGGACTTGTCGTTCTTGTCCCTGAATATCTTTCAGTCGGGGAGAAAATAAGGGTCGATACCCGCACCGGCTTGTTTGTGTCCAGAGCATGACGATCTGCCCGTATATTCGACATGCATAGGATTGTGATTTTCTGAAGCTATCTTGGTGCGGGATTGGAAATTATTGTTGCTGTCAGCCTGACTTGAATAGACTGATTATTTCCATGCCGGTCAATGCCAACCAGGAATTTGTCGTAAAACTGGCTGTTTTTGCCGAAAGTTCCTATCGTTACAGGGTGCCCACTGCTTACAGTAACTTCTGTTGCGATACGAGAAAACTGGATCCGGTGAGGTTTGCCATCAATTACACCTGAAATCTCCGGTGTCAGTATAACGGAAATCAGCGGACCACGGTTGAGGATGTGTGGCTCAACTACCAGAGCGCTTCCTACCTGCTTCATTTCAAATTTCTGTTCTATTATATTTACATACTGCCATTTGACGGCAAAATCGACCAACCAGAGATAAAAAGGCACCGCTGTTCCCATGAAAATACTGGCTTGTTTTCCATTCTTTACAACAACTGTTTGGCTGTTGTTATTCATTGTAGTAGTTGATTGGCCCCTGATACGGGGAGTGATATCGAATTGGAGGGTATTACCTTTGCGTGTCACTTTTGGCTTTTGCTCTGATGAAGTTCCAAGTGCGAAATCAACTTCCTGTCCTGCTTGAAGGAATACGACATCTACTCTTACGTTAGGGGATGGGATGTTTATCTCTTTGAGCAGCGATGTTATTGCACTGTGCTGATTAGAAGTTGCCGAGATAATAAGTTCATTGTTCGGATGATAAAAGTAGATCTTCGCCTTGTCGGCAGTAATAGCTTTGACTGCCTCAATGATTGAGTTTGTATCAGAAATAACGAGTGGATATGTTTTCACTATTGTATCATCCTGGGGATATGCTTGAGAGCTTAAAGACAGAAGGCCACCCAGCATAAATATCTGTATGATGGATCTCATTATGGAAACACAACCCTTGTCACATAGATTGCTCATTGAGGCCTGCCCAGTCAAGGATACAAAAGCATAAATAAAAGCCCGTTAGACAGACAGGCTTCGTAGTACACGTATTAGATTCTCATTTCCTGAGATACCTTTGTGCCGGAATATGTAAGGTTAGGTTACAGGCGCCAGATAATGAAGAATCTTGCTATATTTCAACCAAAAGGTAGTATGCCACGCCATGCATAATTTTGATGCCAATAAAGATATACCGACAATTGATTTGATGACAAAAGGGAGAGTTCCCAAAGTTCCTGTGGTTGGGACTCCTGTCACGCAGTTATATGCTCCGCCAATGAATGGGATCACCATGGAGCATTTGAAAAACAACTATGAGGCGATAGTCAATGCCAAGGCAATTTTCTATCCAGTAGCATACCAGTTTCTTAAGGAATTAGGACGGGGACGACAGGGGCGCGTATTTATGGGGCTTAGGCAGGGGGCTCGCGGTTGTATTACCGAACAGGCAATCAAGGTTTTTGATCCTGAGATTTACAGGAATACTGAAGAATACTGGACAGACATGGGGCGTATAGCGTTCCAGATATCAAAATTGCAGCGTCTTCAAAGCCCTAATCTTGTGGCCATGTCCTCGTATGAGGAAACATGTGGCATAGGCTATGTTCAGCTTGAAGCCATTGATGGGGTCGACTTGGGCTATTTTATGAGTCGGGAACATCTTGAGTTCACAAGAAGAAAGAGTTCACCCAAAGAATGGGCCAGGTTGACTAAGACAATATTCAGACTTAAGGGAGATAAAGTCACGCTTCAGCCTGGTGTTGCAGTGTATATATTGCGTGGTGTTTTGCGCGGATTAGAACGTCTTCATGCCATCAATTTTCTTCATTCAGATATAAAGCCTGAAAATATCATGATTGATCGTTTGGGTAACGTAAAGGTGGTTGATTTTGGCCGTGCAGTTATGGCAGGGGAGAAGGTGTCTTTCCTTCTTGGCTCACCTTTATACATGGCGCCCGAGATTCATCGCCGTGAGATTGGCGGAATCCAATCTGATTTCTACAGCGTTGGACTTGTTGCTCTCGAAATGCTTCGTGGAGAAAAAATTGCTCACCATAATGAAGTCACTGAATCTGAACTTATGCAGATGAAGTCTGATCTACCCCGGCATTTGGAGGAGTTACTGCCATCACATGTAATGGCAAATAAGGATTTGGTGACAATTCTGCGTAAATTTATCGAACCAGATCCCATTGGGAGATTCTCCAGTGCACAAGAGGCTGAGGTCGGCGAGGGCGGTTTGAGAGTTATTGACCACCAACTTGTCCAAGCGGGCTTGTCCAGTGAATACGGAAGGGATCTCTCAGAATACCTCTCCAAACTTGTTGACGAAAATACCCAGCGGATTGAGTTGAATCGCGACAGATCCTAATCGTCTAGAATACTGCGGATTGCGCGTGCGACCGGACCTTCGGAAAAAGGCTTACTTACAAGAATATCGCTGTCTTTGAGTACGCCATATTCCTTGAGATGTATGGCTGGATAGCCGGATGCAAATAAGATTTTAATATCCGGCCTGATGGCCTTAATTTTGTCAGCCAGTGTTTTTCCATCCATTTCCGGCATAATAATAT